>Ga0209016_1000346_pt1 | contig 58088 bp, 55 predicted proteins | sample EPASupsiteSAE305_FD_187265 | JGI IMG/M metagenome (GOLD analysis project Ga0209016, IMG submission 187265) | Bioremediated contaminated groundwater microbial communities from EPA Superfund site, New Mexico - SAE3-05 (SPAdes) (version 2) | ecosystem: Environmental > Aquatic > Deep subsurface >... | reverse complement strand
ATTAGCCCGACTTTTTCACACGTGGTGACTTTTTTTGTTTCTTTTTTGTGTGGCAGACAAAAAAGAAAAGCCCGTCCGGCTTGAGGACAAAATATAAATCAAAACAATAAAACCCAATCACCAACCAAATAGATATTATAGTACGGTGCTCTGCACCTGTTTTATTTGATTATTCTTAAATGCTAATGAGGTTTTGGTGCGCTGCACCTTTTTTTTCTGTCTAATCTTAATTGCTACAGAGGTTTCGGTGCGCTGCACCCTAAATCACCTGACAAAAAGGAAAAGCTTTAATTAGTTTCTGAACAATTCGAATTCGGCAAAGCCAATCCCAAAAATCCTTAACCAGCAAATCAGCTCTTGCCCGTGTGTCCAAACCCCCCCGCACCCCGTTCAGTCTCCTCAAGCGTATCAACCTGCTCCCATGAAATGGTTTCATGTTTGGCAATAACCATCTGGCATACGCGCTCGCCATCGTTTACAACAAAATCCTCATCCGAAAGATTAACAAGAATAATACCTACCTCGCCGCGGTAATCGGCATCAATGGTGCCCGGAGTGTTCAGCACCGAAATGCCTTTTTTCAGGGCTAGTCCGCTGCGCGGACGAATTTGTGCCTCATATCCTTTTGGCAATTCGATGAATAAACCGGTCGGAATAAGTGCGCGTTGCAGCGGTTTCAAAACCACCGGGGCGTCAATATTTGCCCTTAAATCCATACCTGCTGAAAATGCTGTGCTGTACTCTGGCAGCGCATGCTTTGACTTGCTAACAATTCTTACTTTCATTGAAAAAATATTAATGCTGCAAGATACAGATATTTTGTTGTTTAATAAAATGGAGTTTTTAATTCTACTTTAACACATTTGAGCTTTCAATGATTTTTCAGCTTTTTTTGCCCCAACCCTAAAGGGTGAAAGCTGAAAAATCAACCTGTTCCCTTTAGGGATTAAGGGTAAAAACAGGTTGATTTTTTAATCTGTTAAAGTAGAATTAACAGAACAACGTGTTTTCTGAGAAATGGGCGGAATGATCAACCCCGCCGCAAAGCAACGTGGCATCAATAAAATATGTTTTTAATTCGCCCCGCTTACTAGAGGGCGGAGTATTAATCTCATACCCCGACAAATTTATTTGTCGAGGGTTGTTCAACTAAAATTTTTGATTCGTTTTCAACTTTCAAAAATTTAGTTTCACGAATTAAATCAGAATACGGTTTTGGTAAAAGCCTTCAAGCAGATCCCGATCGGGTTCGACCTGCAGGTTTTTTCTAATTGCTTTCAGAACTTCAGGGGTTTTCCGTTTCCCGTCAAAATAATGCAGCAGGTCAAACACCACCTGCTGTATTTCAAATGTTCCAGCCGGAACTGAGGCCAGCCAGGTATTTTCGTTCTTTTTTCTGAACGATGCAGCCGGATTAATTTTCATTATATCTGGAAGTTGAGGCTTCATCATTTTTTTCCAGGCAATCTCCAACTTTTTCAGTTGATACGGATGGTCAATGCCCATGAGCGACTCGAATTTTTTCCGGTCAAGTTTTTTCACCAATTCATAAGCTCCAATATAAAACTGCTCTTCTTTTCCTTCCCACTTTCCCCATATTTCCTTATAGTTGTCGGGTTTTTTTTCATCGAGTTCATCGGCAGACCACGACCATGGGTCGGGCGGTGTGGCGGGTAAATTTTCGGGTATCCCGTCAAGGAAAAATATGCTATACCGGGCAAGCACCTGCTCCGATACCTGCAGATATTTTTTTACTGCGTTCCAAAAGTTTTCGCCGTCGGCTCCGCGCACGTGTCTGCAAAAAAATCCTGAACAAACAGCCCCACGGCCTTCCCAAACCGCACACATTCCTTTTTCCGATTGATAAAAAGGGCATTTAAGAGATGCATTTTTTCCAAAAGATTTTTTGCGGCTGAGTTCATAGAGATGCAAATATTTTTTCCCGGGCATGATTCCTTTCGGAGTAATTCCACATCCGGCGGCGATCATTTGCCGAATGATTTTTTTTCCTTCTGGAAATTTTTTAGCGGATAAAATCAATCCCGCCATATAATTGGGAATGTAAGGAAAATAGGTGCAGCACTTCGTTTCCTCTGAAAAATAATCTTGTCCGGACACCCCGTTTTTCCCCGGCAGCATAACACAATCGTTGCAGTCGGCAAGCATTTCAGCATCAATATTTTTAGAAAAAAATGACGGAAAAATTTCCCTGTATATTTCAGGAATATAATTGGTTATGGTTTTTTTACTCATAATTCAAACGCTGATTAACTTATCCCCAATGGAATATATTTATGGTGCAATATACCGGAACATTTAAAAAAAAACGTCACCCATTCATCCCGGATGACGTATTTTTTCAGTTCAGAAAAACATTACCATTTCCACTTTTTTGTGGAGATGTTGTTCATGTTTTCTCCCTTTACTGATTTAAGTTCGCTTTTAGTCAGTTTTTTTACTCTTTTATTTTTCATATGCACGTTTTTTTTAGTTTTTGATAAAAAGTTTTACCTACTTTTATAAATGAAAATCTCATGAATTTTCAGACTTAAAATTAATAATTTTTGGCAAACTGATCATAAGAATGAAAAAACTTTTTCTACTTGACGCTTACGCACTGATTTACCGCGCATATTACGCTTTCATTAAAAACCCCAGAATCAATTCAAAAGGACTGAATACTTCCGCCATTTTCGGATTTACCAATACCCTCATCGAAGTTTTGCAAAAGGAAAAGCCTTCCCATATTGCCATTGTTTTTGATCCGCCCGGACCATCTTTCAGGGTTGGTATGTTCAGTGCTTATAAGGCAAACAGACCGCCTTCGCCCGAGGAAATTAAACTTTCGGTACCCTGGATTAAAAAAATGGCCGAAGCTTTTTGCATCAAAGTAGTCGAAGTTCCCACTTTCGAAGCCGATGACACCATCGGGACTCTTGCCAAAAAAGCCGAAAAAGAAGGTTTTGAGGTTTTTATGATGACTCCCGACAAGGATTTTGCTCAATTGTTATCTGACAAGATATTCATGTTCAAGCCAAAAAGAATGGGAAACGAGACCGAGATTATCGGCATAAAAGAACTTCCCGGATTTTTCGGTGTTGAAAAACCTTCGCAGGTAATCGACGTGCTTACCCTTTGGGGCGATGCTTCCGACAACATCCCCGGTGCCCCGGGCATTGGCGAGAAAACAGCCCGCAAACTGATTGCCGAATTTGGCGACCTCGACAATCTTTTTGCCAACCTGCACAAACTTCAGGGCCGACAAAAGGAAAGTATTGAAAAATCCATTGACCTGCTTAAACTTTCACGCCAACTGGCTACAATCAATCTGAATGTTCCTGTTGATTTTAACGAAGAAGAGTACCGGCTTGTCCCTGCCGACAGGGAAAAACTCAAAACGGTTCTCGAAGAGCTGGAGTTCAGGAATATGCTTGGCCGCATGATTCCGCTTGGTAACGAGACTGCTTCCGTCCAAAACAAAGAAGAAGAAAAACCGGTTCCTGCCGCTAAAACAAGACCTGCCATGCCTTCTGGCCCAATGCAGGGCAGTTTGTTTTTCGATGATGATTTTAAAGGGTTTACTCCTCCTGCTCCGTCAAACCTGAGCAGTATTGAAAATGTGAAACACGAATACCACCTTGCCGATACCGAAGAAAAAAGAAAAAGCCTGATTAATTTACTGCTGAAACAAAAAGAGATCAGTTTTGATACCGAAACCACCAACATCGATCCCAATATGGCTGATCTGGGTGGAATGTCTTTTGCCTTCCGCAGCCACGAGGCGTGGTATGTTCCGGTGCCCGCTCAAAAAACTGCTGCCCAAATGCTGGTGGAGGAGTTCAAACCGCTCCTTGAAAATGAAAATATCTGTAAGATTGGCCAGAATATCAAATACGATATGATTGTCATGAAATGGTACGGAGTGGAAATCAGGGGTAAAATTTTCGACACCATGCTGGCACATTATCTGCTCAATCCTGAGTTGATTCACAACATGAATTATCTGGCCGAAAACTACCTCAACTACCGGTGTGTGACCATCGAAAGTCTGATCGGGAAAAAAGGCGCCGACCAGATTAACATGCGCAGCGTTCCCGTGGAAAAAGTTAAAGATTATGCCGCCGAAGATGCGGATATCACTTTTCAGCTAAAGGAATATTTCGAGCCGGAGCTTGAAAAGGCCGGACTGTTAAAGCTTTTCAATGAAATTGAAACTCCGCTGGTCCCCGTGCTGGCTGAAATTGAAAAAACCGGAGTATGGATCAACTCAGATGATCTGGACAGATATGCTGTGGTTTTACGCGAAGAAATCATTAAAACCGAAGCACATATTTTTTCGCTGGCCGGAACGGAATTTAACATCTCATCACCCAAACAACTGGGCGAAATTCTTTTTGACAGATTGAAAATTGAGAGCGACGGAAAAAAATCCTCTAAAAGCGGCCAATATTCAACTTCAGAAGATGTATTGGAAAAACTAATGACCAAACACCCTATTATTGTGCTGATTCTGGATTACCGCTCGTTGCGAAAGCTGCTCTCAACTTATATTGAAGCGCTGCCCAGGCTTATTAATCCGCGTACCGGCAAAATCCACGCATCATTTAATCAGGCGGTGACAACAACCGGAAGACTCAGTTCGAACAATCCCAATCTGCAAAACATCCCCATCAGGGAAGAGCGGGGCAGGGAAATCAGAAAAGCTTTTGTTCCGTCTAAAGGAAATGTTTTTCTTTCGGCCGACTATTCACAGGTGGAACTGAGGATCATGGCGCATCTCAGCGGTGATCCATCGTTGATAGAGGCATTCAGCAACAATGAGGATATTCATACAGCCACCGCTGCAAAAATCAACAAAATTTCTCCCGATAAGGTCACCAAAGAAATGCGTTCAAGGGCCAAATCGGCCAATTTTGGAATTATTTATGGGATTTCGGCATTCGGACTGGCCCAAAACCTGAATCTGTCGCGCTCTGAAGCAAAAAATCTCATCGACAGCTATTTTGAAAGCTATCCCAAAGTTAAGGAATTCATGGATCAGAGCATTGCCAAGGCACGCGATAACGGATTTGTGGAAACGATTTTTAACCGGCGCAGAAACCTGCAGGTCATTAACTCCAAAAACCCCACGGTAAGAGGAAACGACGAGCGCAATGCCATCAATGCACCCATTCAGGGATCGGCTGCCGACATCATAAAAATCGCCATGATCAGGATTTTTGAAAGGTTCAACAAAGAAAACCTCAAAGCCAAAATGATTCTTCAGGTACACGATGAACTTGATTTTGATGTGCCCGAAAATGAATTAAAACAGGTTGAACAAATCGTTAAGGAAGAGATGGAAAATGCTGTTAAACTTGCCGTTCCGCTTACTGTTGAAACAGGATTCGGTAAAAACTGGCTGGAGGCGCATTAGATGTTCCCCACTTCCGATTTCGGACTTCGGACTTAAGTTCTTGTTTGTTTTTTTTGTCCCGAAAATGAAATTTTCGAGGATGCTCGACTTTGGTCGGCATTCGAAGGGTTCTTTTTGTTTTTTGCTACTTGCTACTTGCTATTCACTACTTGATACTTCTTTTGTTCTTTTTGTTCACCCGATAGTCAATTGGAATAACCTTTGACATCATACCTCATACATGTTTTGCTTCTTTGCCCCCCATTACTCACTTCTTGCTACTTGTTACATGATACTTGCTACTTCTTTTTGTTTCCCAAAGCTTCATTGTTGGGTGACCGACTTCGGACTTCGGACTCCGGACTTTGGCCTCCCACCACTCTAATTTCAAAAAAAAACCTATCAGCATATAAGAAACACTGATAGGTTGAGGTTATGGTGGAACTGGCGTGTGCTAAGAACGTATTCGATTAATATAATTCAAATAGTGTGCCAAAAAATAATTTTGACCGCAGAGAAACGCAAGGGTATACGCAGAGGACCGCAGAGTGTATTCACGACGAACCCTGCCTCTGCGGCCCTCTGCGATTATTTCAACTTCAAGACTCTGCGGCTCTCTGCGGTTAAAAAATCGTTTTCGTTTGCAAAATAATTCCGAAAATAATTTACGTGAAAAGTCAAAAAGTAATAAATGCAAAACACGTGATATAGATCTGCGGATTTTAGAATCTATCGGATAAGGGTCAAAGATTGGCACCAAAATTTGTTTGTATCTCATCCAGAATCTGCAATACCTCCTCCGGCGAGTTAGCCTGTAACAATCTGATCCGTGTCTGTTTGAAGTTGGCAAGTCCCTTAAAATAATTGGCAAAATGTCTGCGCATGAGTATCACTCCTACCCTGTCGCCCTTGCTGTTGAGTGAAATTTTCAGATGTTTTTTGGCTATATCAACTTTTTCATACAGTGATAATGGAGAAAGCAATTCTCCTGTATCAAGAAATGTTTTTATCTCCTTAAAAAGCCAGGGGTTTCCAATGCTTGCACGCCCCACCATTATAGCATCAACACCATAATCATCAAACATCTGCCGGGCTTTTTGGGGTGAATCAATGTCTCCGTTTCCGATGATGGGTATTTTAATGCGCGGATTGTTTTTCACCTTGCCAATGAGTGTCCAGTCGGCCGATCCCAGATACATCTGAGCGCGTGTACGCCCGTGTATGGTAAGCGCCTGTATGCCGCAATCCTGCAGCCGCTCGGCAATTTCTTCAATGTTTTTGCTGTCTTCGTCCCAGCCCAGGCGGGTTTTTGCGGTTACGGGAAGTTTTACCGCATCTACAATTCTTTTGGTCATCTCAACCATTTTGGGCACGTCGCGCATCATGCCCGAGCCGGCGCCACGGTTGGCAATTTTTTTCACCGGACAACCATAATTAATGTCTATCAAATCGGGATTTGCCTTTTCGGCAATAAGTGCGGCCTCAACCATGGGTTCAATCAGGTGGCCGTAGAGTTGTATGCCAACCGGACGTTCTTCCTCCAGTATTTCCAGTTTGGCGAGTCCCTTTTTTCCTCCCCTGATCAGTCCGTCGGCCGAAATAAATTCGGTGTACATCATGTCCACACCAAAATGCTTGCACATGTGTCTGAAAACAGGATCAGTAACGTCTTCCATGGGAGCAAGGAATACGGGAAATTTTCCAAATTCGAGTTTGCCTATGCTGAGCATAATATTATCAATGTGCCTATACATAAACAACCCCGGACAAAAGCCCGGGGTTATATGCTACCGTTTTTGTTTTTCTTTAAGTTCAACCAGAACCACTTCCTGCATGGCGTCGTTGAGCGGAACATATTTGCTGAACTCCATGGAATAATTGGCTCTGCCGCTGGAGATGTTGCGCAGCTGGGTGGCATATCCGAACATTTCGATGAGCGGAACAAAACCGTTGAGTTTCTGCGAACCTTTTCTGTAGCGGCGCATAGACTCGATGGTTCCGCGCTTGCGGTTGAGGTTTCCAACCACATCACCGATGTAATCATCAGGCGTGTTGATTTCAATTTTCATTACAGGCTCCAGCAATTTTGGTCCGGCTTTTCTGAATCCTTCCTTGAAACACATGGAGGCACAGGTCTGGAAAGCAAAATCTGAAGAATCCACTGCGTGATAGCTTCCGTCAAGCAATACAACTTTAACATCGACAACGGGAAATCCAGCCAAAACACCCTCTTCAATGGTTTTGCGGATGCCTTTATCCACGGATGGGATGTATTCCTGAGGAATTCTACCACCTTTCACCATGTCAACAAATTCATATCCTTTTCCGGGATTAGGTTCAATACGCATGATCACATGAGCATACTGGCCTTTTCCTCCGGTTTGTTTTGAATGTTTGTGTTCGCATTGAACTTCTTTGGTGATGGCTTCGCGGTATGCAACGGCCGGAGCGCCCACTTCAACATCAACTTTAAATTCAGTGGTGATGCGATCCATAATAATCTCAAGGTGTAACTCACCCATTCCGGCTATGATTGTTTCACTGGTTTCTTCGTTATATCTGGCATTGAATGAAGGGTCTTCGTTTGAAAGTTTGGCAAGCGCTTCACCCAGTTTGCTCTGATCTTTCTGAACTTTTGGAGCAATTCTTAATTCGATAACAGTCGGAGCCACATGAATGGTTTCAAGCAGCAGACGGTTTTTGTCATCACAAAGAGTATCGCCTGTTTTGGTATATTTCATACCGATCAGCGCAACAATATCGCCTGGCCCGGCTGAAGCAACCTCTTCTCTTTCCTTTGCCTTGATTCTTAAAATCCTGCCAATTCTTTCATGCTTGAATTTTGCGGGATTGTACAATTGCATTCCGGATGACAGCGATCCTGAATAAATTCTGATAAATGTCTGCTGGCCCACGTAGGGATCATTGATAATTTTAAAAGCCAAGGCAGAAAAAGGTTCATTTGGAGACGGATTTCTTTTCTGTGTTTTTTCATGATCGTCAACATCAACGCCAAAAGTAGCGCCAACATCAATTGGTGAAGGAAGATAATCAATTATGGCATCGAGTAATAAACGCACCCCTTTGTTTTTATAAGCGGCACCACAAAAAACCGGAGTAATGAGCAGTTTATTTGTGGCATTGCGGATGGCTTTTTTCAGCATCTCGTTTGAAATTTCCTCTTCTTCGAGGAAGCGCTCCATGATGTCCACATCAAAATCAGCCAGTTTTTCGATAAGCTGGTTTCTCATTTCAAAAACCTGAGGTTCGTATTCGTCGGGAACCATGGTTTCCTCGCGTTCAAACTCATGAAATATATAAGTGCGGTTTTCGATGATGTCGATGATTCCGGTAAAAGTATCTTCCGATCCGATGGGAATCTGTAAGGGAAAAGCGTTGGCGTCGAGGTAGTTGTTCATCATGTTCACCACTTCGTTAAAATCGGCACCGGTGCGGTCCATTTTATTGATGAAAGCGATGCGGGGAACTTTATAGCGATCGGCCTGATTCCAAACGGTTTCGGTTTGTGGTTCAACGCCGCCCACGGCGCAGAATACGGCAACCATTCCGTCAATTACCCTTAATGATCTTTCAACTTCGATGGTGAAATCCACGTGACCCGGAGTGTCAATGAGGTTGATCTGATGATCTTTCCACGCACAGGAGATTGCTGCAGAAGCAATTGTGATTCCGCGTTCCTGTTCCTGTTTCATAAAGTCCATGGTGGCCTGGCCATCGTGAACTTCGCCTGTTTTACGGGTAACCCCGGTAAAAAATAAAACTCTTTCGCTTACTGTTGTTTTTCCAGCGTCAATATGAGCCGCTATTCCAATGTTTCTTAAATGCTGTAATCCCATTTTTGTTCGTTTATCAAATTAATTCGCAAATGCATGTTTTCAATGGTTTGCGAGCAGTTTCTTGTTCCTGTTTACCCCAACAAAATACTCTGTCGAGGGTTGTTCAACTAAAATTTTTGATGCGTTTTCAACTTTCAAAAATTTAGTCTCACGAATAAAATCCCGCAAAGGTCGCATTTTTAATGAGATAAAAAAGGGTTTTGGTCAAAAAAAACTGTCCTGCTCATCTAGGCAGAAAAACACTCCCCTCCTCTGGAGGGGACGGGGGAGGGTTACCTCCTGCAAAACCTTTTCAGGAGGAGTCCTGTAAGAGCCCCCCTCCCGGATAAGCCCTGCAAGTATCACCCCGGCCTTTAAGCCTGACTGTATTTTTTTACCGGAAAGCAGTGTTTTTCTATTAAAAATATTTTATATAAATTGCGCCAATATATCAGATCAGTTGTCAAAAAAAATCAAGATGAAAAGGCATAAACATCACATTTTCAAATTATATCTTCCCGTATTACTTCTTTTTCTTACCATAAACGCCTACACTCAGAACAAAACTGTAAATGTTGATTTCAATAAAACATTATCAGGCAAAAACTTAATCACGCAAAAAGAGCTTTCAGGAATTGATTATCAATTTCCAAAAAAAGTTTATCATTTACAGGTTGATACTTCTTTGGGCATCGCAAGTATTATGCTTCGGAATAAAGACTCAATAACAAAAAGACACAAGACAAAAGGACTCTTTATTGTTTATGATTTAAAGAACAAAAAAACACTTTGGTCTTCAAAAACAAACTTTAACCGAAACAAAATTATTCAGTCCGGCAAACACCTGATTTATTCCTTTGTCGACAAAAGCTACTTAATTGATATTGAAACCGGTAAAGAAATCTGGAAAAAACCCATGAGGGTTCTTGCCATTTCGGATGAAAGGGGAACCGGCGTTGGCTATAAATACTTATATCCCGGACTGACAAACACGCTGCGGGGCTTCAGTCTTTCGAACGGCGAACCAATTTGGGAAAAAACATTGGTTAAGGAGCCGGGTGTAGAATCTGTCTCATTTATTGGAGACACCACGCTGTATATTATGGCATCCGGATTGCATTACATGAACTCAGAAACAGGCATTGGCTGGGACTATAAAGCAAAAACAGCCATGGTACATACCGAAATGAATGCCGGGGCAATTTTAGCGGGCGCCGCATTTGGATTAATCGGCGGGGCCATTTTTATTCCATATACCTCTGAATTTGTAACAGGATTGCATTCAAATATTCTTGAAGACAGCTGCAGCATTTATTTTGCATCTGTAGATAAAATTTCCCGGATAAGTAAGAAAAACGGGGAAATAATGTGGTCGAAATCTTTGCCCGCTGACCAAACGCGCAAATCAGAAATTTTCATTATAAAAGACCTTTTATACATTGTCAATTTTGGTTTCGGTTGGTTTTCAGAAAATTTGCTGGATTGCGGAAGACCATATTTTACTGCACTGGACAAAGAAACCGGCGAAGAGTTTTTTTATAATCAGAAGATGATAAGTAGATTACCCGCTTTGGATTATGTTTTGAGAGGAAATAATATCGCCATTCTTTTCCATAACATGCTGAAACTGTACTCCCTTGAAAACGGCGAGTTGATTAACGAAAACAAAATTATTCCGATTGATTCCCTTTCATTAATAAAAATTTGTGATTCAACAAATTACGTAAAAGAAAATGAGCGTTTTGTAAACCTGACCGAACGCCACAAAGAAAACTTATGCATAGAAAAAGTAAACAATGATATAATAGTGCTCGACCAAAACATGAACATACAGGAAACCTATGTTGGCGAAAATATTTTTCATTTACACATAATTTTTGGCGGGTATAAATTTATTGTGAATGGAAATAAAACAATTATTCTCGACGCCGATAATGTTCCGGTTGCTGAAATTCCCGCCACAAAGAAGGCCGTCCTGATAAATAAAACTTTATTTGATTTTGATGGAGCTGTTTTAAAAGAAATTGATCTTTCAGAAGTATTAACAAATCCCCTGCCTTAATTCCGGAATAATAACCCTGATGTATTGAATCAGTGTCATCAAAAATATCAGTTATCTTCAGTGTTTAATTCAACTGTTTTCAATTTTATTTTTCTTGAACCCTTACACTGATTTGACTGGTTTCACTGATTAACACTGTTTGAATCAGTGTCATCAAAAACATCAGTTATCATCAGTGTTTAATTCAAACGTTTTTTCCCCTCTGTGACCAGTGTTATTTTTGTGCTTCAATTCAATTATACTACTTTTGCAAAAAAACATCTATGCTGGAATATTTCCCCAAAACCCGAAACGAATTGCCCGAAGCATATCAGAAAATTTATGCTGAACACTATAAGAAAAATCGCGAAGGCCAGACTTCTGCCTCGTCCATGTCTCAAAAACTGGAACGCTGGCTGCACCGTAAAGTTGCTGCAGATCTTAAGGGAAGAAACAATCTGGCCACACTCGAGATAGGCGCCGGAACCCTCAACCAGCTTAAATACGAAAACACCCGTCCATACGACATCATCGAACCGTTTTCTAAACTTTTTGCAGGGTCTGAGTTTCTTAACCGTATTAATGCAATTTACACAGATATTTCAGAAATCCCATCAGATAAAAAATATGACCGCATCACTTCCATCGCCACATTTGAGCACATCACAAACCTTCCCGAGGTGGTAGCCAAAACCTGCCTGCTGCTCAATGAAGGCGGGACCCTCAGAGTGTCTATTCCCAACGAAGGAACCATTCTCTGGAAAATGGGGTGGAAATTTACCACCGGAATTGAATTTAAGCATAAATATGGTCTCGATTACGGGGTGCTTATGAGGTACGAGCATGTAAATACCGCAAGGGAAATTGAAGAGGTTTTGAAATTTTTCTACTCAAAGGCAAAATGCTCATGCTTTGGAATCAGCCGCGGTTTGGCTCTTTACAGATATTATGAGTGTTCGGCACCTAAAGTTTCTGTGGCAACTGACTGGCTGAAAAAAGTTTAATTACAGCGCTTTGATTTATTCTGGTTTTAAAGTTCAGCTATTTCTAACATCCACCAAACGGGCCAGAATTGATACAGCAATTTCTTCGGGTGTTTCGCAGGCAATGGGAATGCCAATGGGCATGTCAATGGACTGAATCTGATCTTTGGTAAAACCAAAGTCCTTTTCCAGCAATGTGGCTGTTTTTTCAATTTTGCGTTTCGATCCGATCATCCCAAGATATTTATGCGGCAGGGATAAACATCCCGCCACTACTTTCAGGTCTGATTCGTGCAGATAAGTACAGACAACGATATAGGAATTTTGGTTAAAATCAATGCTTTTTATTGCTTCATCAAAAGGTTTTTCCACCATCGACACGTTTTTTTGCTCCCACGATTCGAAAATCCCCTTGCGATCATCGGCCACAGTAATACTAAAACCTGCAATGGCGGCCATCTTCGCCAGCGCCCCGGAAATATGTCCGGCCCCAAATATAACCAGTTGCGGAGGACAAACAAGAGGCTCAATATACACCGTCATTTTTCCGCCACATTGCATTTCCAGATCTTTGGATAGCTGAAAAGTTTTGAGAGAATTTTCCCCTGTTTTCAATGCGTTCAAGGCCTCGGCAATTAGTTCTTTCTCGATATTTCCACCACCAATAGTTCCGTCAATTCTGCCATCAGAATAAACCAGCATCTTTGAACCTGACTTGCGCGGAGTTGATCCTCCGGTTTCCACAACCAGACAAAGAACAGCCGGTTTTCTCTGTTCCATTGCTTCGTTTATTTTCTGAAAAAATTCCATGTTAGTTTTAAGGATAATACCCCGGCATTAAAGCCAGGGTTAGTTCATACTTTTTATCTCCAGCAGGATCAGCGTTAAAAACAGGCAAAAAGCAAGGCATGATCCGGCAATGACAAACGACAGTAAATGGTCGCCTGTGCTGGCCAGCAGCATCTGCGAAAGCCTGCTGAAAACAAATCCGCCCAAACCCCATGCAGTCATCAGAATGCCATAATTAACACCAAAATTTTTCATCCCCCAAAATCCTTTCACGAACGAGGGAAACAATGACAAATTGGTTCCATAGTTAAACCCTATAAATGTGGCAAGCAGGACTATTGTTAAAGCCGGAGTGCTTTCGTCGAGTATTGCGTATGACAAAAACATCAGGAAACTTTGGAACAGAAGGATAATAAACAAAGTAGTTGATTTGGCAATTTTGTCGGATACAATTCCGGCAACCACCCTGCCCGATGCATTTCCAATGGCCATGATGGCCACAGCAATAAATGCCGATTCGCCCAGACTGGCTTTTGCCATACCCGAAATGTTGCCGATGATCATCAATCCGGCTCCCGAACCAATAAAAAAGATAACCCAGATAATATAAAACTTTGTTGTCCGAAGCATATCCTTAGCCTTGAAATCTTCTGAATTTCCTTCCGATTTCTTTTTCTTCCGCACTGATGTTTCAACAGGAACATATCCTGCGGGCGGATTTTTGAGAATAAATGCCAACCCGGTTACAATTACCAGAAATGAAATCCCTAAAATCATCATCGTCTGGGTAATTCCATATGATTTAATAAAAGTTGATGTAAGTGGCGCGATATAAACCGGGGCCAGACCAAATCCTGAAACTACGATGCCGGCAATCAGACCGGTTTTTGAAGAGGGAAACCATTTTAGGGCAGCCGGAGTGGTTGCCGAATAACCAAATCCGATACCCATACCGCCCAATAAGCCAAATCCCAACAACCAACCCCAGTAGCTTGTGGACAATGAGGCAATGATAAATCCCGTTCCCACCAATACTCCGCCAATTTTTGCGGTAAACGCCGGACCTTTTGTGTCCTGGATTCGTCCTGCAAAAACCATTGAAAATGCAAAAGCCAGAATACAAACAGCATAGGGATCGTTTAGCGAAGCCTCGTCCCAGCTGAAAGACCCGCTTCCTCCTGTTACAATTGACTGGTGAATAGCTTCTTTAAGCACACTCCATGCATACAGAATACCAAGCGCAAGGTTAATGGCTAATCCGGCAGAGGTGACAGTCCATGCTTTGTTTTTTTGTTTAGGCTCATTCATTTTTTCAAATTTTAATTATGGGGCAGATTAATATCCGGAACACACAAACAGAAATCACAAACTGATTCTTTTCGTTTGCCGGATTGATTTTCCAACAATAACATCACATCGTAAATTTGTATCAGTCCGGCGGGTAGAATGTCAGTTAATTTTGGTTCACAGAACCTGTCTAAAAGTAAGTATTTTCAATATGCACCAACCAAAACCTTTCTGTGTTTTTGAGCAGAACAAACAGGATTTTGTTTATGACCATGTTTTCAGACGCAAATTGTGATCAATCCGCTGTAAAAATCCCATCAGAATTATACTTGCGCTGCATAAGGAACTTCCCCTCTTCATGCCGCGGAGTATTAGACTCATTTACCCCGGCAAATTCATTTGTCGAGGGTTGTTCAACAAAAATTTTTGATGCGTTTTCAACTTTCAAAAATTTAGTTTCACGAATAAAGATTTCATGATTCTTTTTTGCCGTTCCGATTCTTCTCATTATTTTTATGGATTATGAATTTAATCAAAAACAATAAATAATATGCTTCAAACAAATGATATTCCTGTAATACAGGATGCCGATCTGAGAGGAAAAATTGTTCTCGTACGTGTGGACCACAACGTGGTGAAAAAAGGTATTATTCACGACCCGTACCGCATAGATGCCACCATTGGCACTTTGTATCATATCAATGCAAAAGGAGGAAAAATCATTCTGATGACCCACGTAGGCCGTCCAAAAGATAAAAAATCAGGCAATATTGACATCAGTTTTGAATCAAGCATTCAACCCATAGTTGATTATCTGCAAAGCAAATTGCACATCACCATAAAAGTACCAGAGTTCTATCAGCATGAAAAAAAGGGTTACATCGGAATAGAAACTTCGGTAAACCACCTGATCAGGGAACTCAGAGAAGACAAAATTGATGCCGTATATCTTCCCAACACCCGTTGGTTCCAGGGCGAAGAAGGCAATGCCGAGGAGGCCGACAGGTTTGCACATCAGCTGGCCGGATTGGCAGATATTTACGTTAACGATGCATTCGGATCGTGGCAGGCACACGCCTCAACCGTGGGTGTTGCCAAATATCTTCCTTCTTATGCCGGTTACCTCATGCAAAAAGAACTTGCCAACCTGGAGAGGATATATAGTCCGCAATCGCCGTTCATCGCCGTAGTGGCCGGATCAAAATTCGACACCAAAATCGATTCGCTCTACACCCTGCTAAAACAGTCCGATTACCTGATTCTGGGAGGAGTTATTTATAATGCCTATTTATGCGCCAAATATGGGTTTAAAATAAAAGGGATTTCTGATGAAGATATGGAGCATGCAAAAAAATTCGTAAAATTTGCATCCCAGTATAAAGGCAAACTGATCGAACTTCCATACATTGTCGAATCAGATACCCTTGAAGGAAAAATCAACGGAAAAAACAGGATTCATAATATTTACAAACTGCCGGCAGGAAAAGAACTGAATTACGTTCTGGATGTGGCAGCAGAATCATTTAAAGAAGAGGGTGTTCTTGAGGTGTTCCACAACGCAAAAACCATTTTCGTAAATGCCGTAATGGGATTCACACCCCATTTCAATGAAGGAACCATCGCCCTCGATGAACTCATTGACTCCAACCGCGAAGCAATAAAGCTATACGGAGGCGGTGATACCATGCAGGAACTGAAACGCTTGCTGCCCGGATTGTACATTGTTGCCCTCGACAGCCCGAAATACTACATTTTCACCGGCGGTGGCGCCGTTTTGAAAGCCATTCAGGAAGGCACATTCAAAGGACTTGAGCCCGTTAAAGCGCTGATTAAAAATCGGGGGAAGAAATAGGTTCCGGGTTTCGGGGTTCGGGTTTGGTATAAATAAACAATTAATATGACTATTCGTAAATTTGAAGATCTTGAAATATGGCAAGACGCCCGACTTTATTGCAAAAGAATATTTGAATTGACCTGCAATCCTGGTTTTATCAATGATTTTAAATCAGTGAGACTATAATTTCAGGAACGATAGTGAGCTGAAATTATCTAGTCGAACTGATCCCGAGGGAAGCCGAGGGATCTCTCATGTTTTATTTGCTTTGCTGAGCTCGTAAAATCTGATCCTCGTCTGCTTGCAGCGGGGTAGTTCGTTTTCGTGATCAAATAAGATCTTCATCTGGTTCTATTATGGATAATATTGCAGAAGGATTTGAAAGAGAGGGAAACAAAGAGTTTGTGCAGTTTTTGACTATTGCAAAAGGTTCCCTGGGAGAATCCCGATCACAATTATACAGAGCCTTTGACTATAAATATATCTTTCAAGCTGAACTTGATGAGATGCTTATGAATTCTGAATTATTGGGCAAGAAAATAGGCCGTTTTATCCATTATTTAAAAAACAGCTCTTATAAGGGTAATAAATTTAAATAATCAAAAACCAGAAACCAGAAACCACCCAAAAAAAAACAAAAAAATTTTGTCGCCTAAAAAATATTGAGTAATTTTACTACTCAAAATCCATCAAGATGGAAGGCAAGAAAAAATGGTTTGCTTTGTACACCCGACCCAGGTTCGAAAAGAAAGCTTTCGATGATCTGGTAAAAAACGGGTTTGAGGCATATCTTCCGCTTTATAAAACATTAAGGGTATGGAGCGACAGAAAAAAAATGGTTGAGGCTCCCCTCTTTTCTTCCTATTGTTTTGTCAGAATAGATCCAAAATTTTATCTCGAACCGCTGAAAGCCTATGGCGTAGTCAAGTACGTTTGGTTTGACGGCAAACCTGTTCCTGTCCCCGAAAAAGAAATTGATTCTGTTAAAATCCTCTGCGGCAGTATGCTGCCACTGGAATATGCTTCGCTTGACCTTGAACCGGGTCAGAAAATCAGAATCAACCATGGTGTTTTAAAAGGACTTGAAGGAGAATACATCGAAAAAGCCGGGAAAAACAAAATTCTGGTACGCGTAAACTCCATCAGTCACGCCTTGATGGTGACTATTGATCCGGCTTATTTATCCGGACAATAGTATTATATTTGAATGAAAATAGTTTTTTGTGGTCACGGAAAACAGTATGTGACTCACGAGACTTTGTATTGCTGATAATGAGGAAAAATCAAACTAAAAAATCCAATCCTGCATTAGATAAATTATCAAACCATTTGTTTTGGGATACAGACAGAGCCACTTTTGATCCTGAAAAAAACAAAAAATGGCTGATAAACAGAGTAATGCAATATGGTCTTTTTAATGACTGGCTTGTTATATACAATTATTATGGATTGGATGAAATTGTTGAAATTGCTGTTACAATAAAATCTCTGGACAAGAAAGCAGCCAGCTTTTTATCTTGTGTTTCAGATACTCCAAGAAATAAATTTCTATGCTTCAATACAAAACAATCAGCAACGAAACACTGGGACTTCTGATTGCCCTGCAAAAAACACAATCGCTAAATGATGCTCTATTGGCAGGGGGCACAGCTTTGGCACTACAGCTTGGGCACAGAAAATCAATTGATCTGGATTTTTTTGGTAAAATTGATGCAGATGAGATTTTTCTCAGGAGTGAATTTAGCAAAGTAGGTACGCTTATAACATTGAATGTCAATAAAAACATCAAGTCATATCTAATTGGTGGAATTAAAGTAGATATTGTTAATTATCCATACCCATGGATTTATCCTCCATTAATTGTTGATTCGCTTAAACTGGCTCAGATTCCTGATATTGCGGCGATGAAACTTGCGGCAATTTGCAACAGAGGATCAAAAAAAGATTTTTTCGATCTCGCTGCTTTGCTTGATATTTATTCCCTAAATCAATTGCTTGATTTTTATAAGCAGAAATTTCATGACGGCTCTGATTTTTTAGTTTTAAGAAGTTTAACATGGTTTGAAGATGCAGAATCTGAAAACAATCCCGAATTGATAAAAAAAATTACCTGGAAGAAGGTAAAAGAAAAAATAAGTGCCGCTTTAAGATCCTATATTAAAGAATCCGGCTTGAAAAATAATAGCTGATTTATACTCCCGATAGAAGCCATCGGGATAACATCTGACTCCCGATAGCTATCGGGATGACCTCTGACCTCTGACATATAATGCTCGACACCTTAGTAACCTCCAAAACCCGCATCAAACTCCTGCTGAAATTCTTTCTGAATGCTCAGTCGTCGGCCTATTTGCGCAGTCTGGAAGCTGAATTTGGCGAGTCGACCAACGCCATACGCGTGGAGCTTAACAGGTTTGAAAAAGCGGGGTTACTGGAATCTTTCTCCGAACGGAACAAAAAAATGTTTAAGGCAAACACCAATCATCCGGTTTTTAAGGAAATTCAAAGCATGCTGCTGAAATTTATCGGAATAGACCAGATTCTTGATAAAATAATTAACCGCCTTGGCGATATCAACAAAGTTTTTATTACCGGCGATTTTGCAATGGGAAAAGACAGCGGCCAAATAGATCTGGTGATAGTTTCTGAAAAAACAGATACCGAATACCTCAATCATCTTATCGGAAAAACCGAGCCGCTGATTAAAAGAAAAATCCTTTATCAGATACTAGATCAGGTTCAGTTTGTAAACAAATTCCCCGCAAAAAACCAGAAAAACCTTCTGCTTATTTTTTCAAAGTAACTTAATAAATCTTAAAAACAGCTAATAACTATGACAGGAAACATGCAAATGGACAGCCTGGTCTTCGGACTCATAAGCGCTGCCTCACTACCCCTTGGTGCAGCTGTTGCCATGTTTTGGACTCCCAAACGAAAGATGGCCGCAGCCATGATGGCTTTTGGTGGCGGAGCACTGCTCGCCGCACTCACCATTGATCTGGTAGCCGAATCGGTAACCAAAGGTGAGTTTTATTACGTGGCGGCGGGATGTATCATCGGCGGTATTCTTTATGAAGTCCTCAACAGCATCCTCAACTCACAGGGTGGCTTCCTCAGAAAAAGATCAACCACCATCACCCATTTTAAAAAGAAAAAAAACAAAGAGTTCAAAATTCTTTTTCAGAAAATTGGTCAGGTCCGCTTCATACGCCATATACCCAAAAATGAACTGCATAAAATTGTGCCTTTTATCCATAAAATAGATTTTGAAAAGGGAGAAAAAATATTCTCCAAAGGAGAACCTGGTGATGAAATGTTTGTGGTTGAATCTGGAAAGATTGACATCGTCAGTCCCGACGGAAAGATTGTCCGCTCACTCAATAAAAACAGTGCCTACGGCGAAATTAAGGTTCTTAAGTCTGAAGACCACACCGACGATGCCATTGCAACAGAAAAATCTGTTGTATGGATGCTCCATAAACACGATCTGGAAAATGTGGCACAACACTCCCCCGCTATTGCCGAAGCCATGGAACATTATCTTAATATCCATATAGATGCTCCCGAACACCTTGATGAAGAAGAACACCAGCAAGAATCATGGGTCGAAGGTGCTTTGGACAACACCCATGCGCATGGCGACGCAAAACATGAGGAGAAAAAACACGGAAATGCAGCCATGGCCATCTGGTTGGGAATATTGCTCGACGGCATCCCCGAATCGTTTGTGATCGGTGCAAGCTTTCTGGTTACCCAGCAGCATGCCGGGACTGAAGCAGCCGCAGGATTAAGCTTGTCGCTTTTGGCAGGATTGTTCCTCTCCAACTTCCCCGAAGCTTTAAGCAGCTCCGTAGGGATGCGCGAGAACAAATACAGCAAATTTAAAATCATGTTGATGTGGTCCTCATTGATGATCATAACCGGCCTGGGCGCCCTGGCTGGAAATATTATTCTTGACGGCGCCAGCGCAGAGGTCTTCCCGCTAATCCAGGGAATGGCAGCCGGAGCAATGCTCACCATGATCGCCGAAACCATGCTCCCGGAGGCATACGAAAAAGGCGGCTCGGTAGTCGGACTGTCAACACTCGCAGGATTTTTAATGGCTATATTCTTTAAGGAAATTGGGTAGGAAACGGTGACGGGGTGGCGGCCTGAAAGGCCAGGTTAATTCAGCCCGGGGCAACGCCCCGGGAAATCGAAAAGAAACAGACAACCGCCGGCGAAAAAACTTTAAGAAGGGTAAAGCGCTTTCCGGCGGAAATGAATGATGCAAATAATATTAAGGATGAAATTGGTCGGCATGGTAAGGCGGTAGAGTTGCAGAACCGCAGAGCGTAGATGACGTAGAGACGCATAATTATGCGTCTCTAAATCATGCGTCTCTAAAATCAAACGAGAAAAGTCTTGTAAAACACCCCTTACTCCGCCAACCAGCAGATATGGAGGACAAGGAAAACAAAAACATGTATGAGGTATGAGGTATGATGTCATCCCGATTGACTATCAGGTGAACTAAAAGAACGCCGCAGGCAAAGAACAAACAAGAACAAAAGGAACAAAAAGCCGGAAGCCCGAAGTCCGAAGTCGGAAGCCAGTCCCCCAATAATAAGCCTATTGGAAACTAAAAGAACGCCGAAGGCAAAGAACAAAAGAAACAAAAGGAACAAAACCATGTATGAGGTATGATGTATGATGTCATCCCAATTGACTATCAGGTGAACTAAAAGAACGCCGCAGGCAAAGAACAAAAGAAACAAAAGGAACTATAAAAAACCCTTCGAATTATAAATTAACTGTGAATCATCAACCAAAAAACAAACCAAACATCTTTAAGCACAACGGAATTTCCTATCTGATTCCCTTTGTGCTTATTACCAGTCTGTTCCTGATTTGGGGGGTTTCACATGCCTTGCTTGATGTTCTGAACAAGCATTTTCAAAATGTGCTCCATGTATCCAAAATGGAATCGGGGTATATTCAGGCAGCCATGTATGGCGGATATTTTATTGCCGCACTGCCGGCCGGAATCCTCATGCAAAAAATCGGCTTCAGAAAAAGCATCATGGTGGGATTGTTTGTGGTTGCTTCCGGAGCATTTCTTTTCTTTCCGGCTACCGAATTACAGGAGTTCTGGTCGTTTTTGATTCCGCTGTTTGTTATTGCTTGCGGACTGGCCTGCCTTGAAACAGCTGCCAATCCGTACACCACGGTTTTGGGTCCGCCCGAATCAGCCGAAAGAAGAATCAATCTGGCCCAGTCATTTAATGCCGTTGGCTGGATTTTTGGCACCATGCTGGGATCGGCAGTCATTCTGTCTTCCACAGGCAGCGGCAGAAACCAATTTGACGCCATGGCCATCCCCTATATTTTCCTCGGTGGCACGGTCCTCATCGTTGGTTTGTTTTTTCTGTATGTCCCCCTGCCCGAAAATGAAGAAAACCCAATAATCAGTGCAAAACCTGATGAAAAAAACAATATCCCGTTATTCAAAAGGAAGTTTTTTGTTTATGCAGTGATTGCCCAGTTCTTTTATGTTGCGGCACAGACCGGCATCAACAGTTTTTTTATTAACTTTTCTGTTGAGGCAGTTCCAAATCTGTCAGATGAAAATGCAGGTTACCTGCTGGCAATCGGAGGCATGTGCATGTTTTTTCTGGGCAGATTGTCGGGCAGCTTTTTAATGGGCAGGTTTAACCCGGTAAAAATTCTTACTCTCTACGCCATCATCAATGTTCTCAATATGATTATTGTGGTTGCAAACCTGGGTTGGATTTCGGTGATTGCCCTTTTCATCACCTATTTCTTCATGTCTGTGATGTTCCCCACAATTTTTTCTTTGGGCATCAAAGGTCTGGGACCAAAAACCAAAAAAGCCTCTTCATTTATTGTAATGGCCATTGTGGGCGGAGCCGTTTGTCCGCCATTAATGGGCTACATCGCCGACCAGTCCTCCATGAACCTTGGATTTATTGTGCCGCTGGTTTGTTTTGGATTTGTGGTAGCGTTTGGGGTGGTTAGGTTGAAGGGGGATAGCAGCAAAACAGTATTACAATAATTCTTGCACAAATCAAACTTCCGTCTTCCGACTTCGGACTTCCGTCTTCGGACTATTTTAAAAAAACAATTCTAAAAACAACAATAATACCAGAATTTTCTGTATCTTTAATACAAACAAACCACAATGAACAGTCCTGAAATAAAAGCATTTATAAGAGAAAATGCCCATTTATTCTGGTACACTCCCGAAGATAAAAAGGAGGACATCAGTGAGGAATTACTTGTAGAGACAATTTTGAATTATGGTGATATAAATGCAGTAAAAAAAATGCTTGATCTGCTTGGCACAAAAAAAACGGCAAATATTTTCTTTCAATCAATTAATCAAAGTGAGAGAAGAAAAAACAATTATCAGGAATTGACAATTAACTATTTTACCATTTTCTTCAAACGGTATGCATCTTGATATTTTAAATAGTAATCAAAAGGAATTATTACCCTATTTAAAGAGTTTCAACCGGAATTTTTATCTTGTGGGTGGCACAGCCATTGCTTTACATTTAGGCCACAGACGATCAATTGATTTTGATTTATTTACACAATCACATCTGGTAAAACACAGGATTAAATCAAAATTAAATCTGATACCGTTTAAGCAAGTCCCGACTTTTGAGGATATTGATCAGCTTCATTTGAATATTCATCATGTGAAAATGACTTTTTTTAGTTTTCCTTATGATATCAAGCATCCTGTAAAAATTGGCTCGCATATTACAATGCCCGATTTGCTGACCTTGGCTTCCATGAAAGCTTTTGCCCTTGGTCGCCGGTCAAAATGGAAAGATTATGTGGATTTGTTTTTTATATTAAAGGCTCATTTTTCGATAAAAGAGATTTGCCGTGAAGCAGAAATAAATTTTCCATCACAGTTTTCAGAAAAACTATTTCGTCAGCAATTGGCTTTTCACAAGGATATTGACCATTCAGAGCAAATCGAATACATCATCCCCGAAATACCAGCAAAAGAAATTAAAGAATTTTTGATTGATAAAGCTACTGATTTGGAGTTTTGAGGGAGGGGTAGTTAAACGGCAGGGGGATTGTTGCTCTTTATAAACCGAAACATGATGCATGAGGTATGGGGTATGATGTATGATGTAATCCCTATTGACTGTCGGGTGAACTAAAAGAACTAAACAAACCCTTCAAATGCCGACCAAAGTCGAGCATCCTCGAAAATTTCATTTTCGGGACAAAAAGAACTAAAAGAACAAACAAGAACAAAAGGAACCCTTCGAACAAAAAGAACAATCAAGAACAAAAGAAACAAAAAATTAGTGCATAGAAATACAATATTAAATACTATAAAAACAGGAGAAACCGGGCAAGTTGAGTTTAAACAAAACTTTAACCGTCAAACAATTGAAACTCTGGTTGCTTTTGCAAATACTAATGGCGGCCAAATAATTATTGGGCTTAACGATGTAGGCAATATTGTTGGTTTGGATTTGTCGGCAGAAAGTATTCCAAATTGGCTAAACGAAATAAAATCAAAAACCGAACCGGCACTATTTCCCGATATAGAGCCAATTATACTAGAAAACAAGACCATTGCTATTATTTCTATACCTGAATATCCGGTAAAACCCGTCTCCTTTCAGGGCCGTTTTTTTGTTCGAAGAAAAAATTCAAATCACCTGTTGTCAGCAATTGAAATTAATGATGTATATTTAAAGTCAATTCAAACATCATGGGACAGTTATCCTTATCCTGATGCAAGATATGATGATTTAAATGAGGACAAAATCAAAAGTTTTATCGAAAAAATTAATCAAAGCGGACGATTTAAGCTTGTTGGAACACCTTTTGATTGTTTGCTGAAACTGCGATTAGTAAAAAACGATTCTCCTACTAATGCTGCAATGCTTCTATTTTCAAAAGAAGAAAAATTTTACAATATTCACATAGGTCGTTTTAAGACTCAATCACTCATTATAGATGATAAAATGGTGCGAGGCACTTTATTTGAAGCTGTTGAAAACACCATGACTTTTATTATCAGCCATTTGAAAGTAGCTTTTGAAATTACCGGCAAAACATCTCAACGCACAGAAATATTTGAATATCCCCTGCCTGCGCTCAGAGAATTGGTATTAAATGCAATTATTCATAGAGATTATACAAGTCCAACAGATATACAAATAAGAATTTTCGACAAGGAGATTACAATTTTTAACCCGGGGAAGCTGTTCGGCGGGTTAACCATAGAAGATTTAAAAACCGATAATTATCAGGCTCAAAGTAGAAATAAACTAGTAACAGAAGCTTTTTACCTTACAAAAGAAATCGAAAAATATGGCAGTGGATATCGTAGAATAAGAGAATATATTGCAGACTATCCAACAATGTATTTCGAATTTGAAGAAAACTCCGGCGGCTTTTTGGCAAAAATAGGGTATGACAAACAAAGGATTGTTAATGAGCCCATAATTGACAAACAAAATACTGTGGAGAAAACTGTGGAGAAAACTGTGGAGAAAACTGTGGAGAAAATCATTTCATTAATAACAAAAAACCCTAAAATAACTCAATCGGAGTTGTCTAAAATAACAGGCCTTTCCCGTAGAGGAGTAGAATGGAATTTAAAACAACTAAAACAACAAGGGCTTCTTTCCCGTGTAGGTCCCGCCAATGGAGGATACTGGAAACTGATGGAGTAATGAGGTAACTTTGTACAAACAAAAAGAATGCCGACCTAAGTCGAGCATCCTCGAAAATTTCATTTTCGGGACAAAAAGAACTAAAACATAAAAAAAGTTTACAATTTTTCTAAATTGTATTCCGGGAGTGATAAAATTGAATTTCTAGAACAAGATGTTTTTATTACAAGAGTATCTTTAGGAAATTTGTTTCAAAATGAAAATGTCCCAAATAATGATACCGATAATGATACCGATAATGATACCGATAATAGAATCGTTATGATTATAGAATTAATAGAAAAAGACAACAAAATTACAACGCGAAAATTATCTGAATTATTAAAAACTTCGCAAATAACAATTAAACGAGATTTCGAAAAACTAAAAAAACAAAATAAAATCATACGAATTGGCAATGCAAAATCAGGATATTGGCAAATTATTGAAAACAAATCAGAGGTATGATGTCATCCCAATTGACTATCGGGTGAACTAAAAGAACAAAAGGAACCCTTCAAATGCCGACCAAAGTCGAGCATCCTCGAAAATTTCATTTTCGGGACAAAAAAAACAAACAAGAACTAATCTGCCTCCGCGCACCCCCAACCCCTAAAGGGGAGCCCGGCGCGCAGGAAGAACAAAAGAAACAAAAAGAACAAAAGGAACAAAAGCCGGAAGCCCGAATCCCGAAGCCAGTCCCCCAACAATAAACCTTTGGGGAACTAAAAGAACGCCGCAGGCAAAGAACAAAAACATGTATGAAGTATGATGTCAAATGTAATCCCCATTGACTGTCGGGTGAACTAAAAGAACTAAAGGAACCCTTCAAACAAAAAGAACTAAAGGAACAAAGAGAACAAAGAGAACAAAAAGAACAAAAGCCCGAAGCCCGAAGCCAATCCCCCAACAATAAACCTTTGGGAAACTAAAAGAACGCCGAAGGCAAAGAACAAAAACATGTATGAGGTATGAGGTATGAAGTCATCCCGATAGCTATCGGGAGTCAAATGTAATCCCCATTGACTGTCGGGTGAACTAAAAGAACAAAAGGAACCCTTCAAACAAAAAGAACTAAAGGAACGCCGCAGGCAAAGAACAAAAAAAACAAACAAGAACTAATCTCCCTCCGCACGCCCCCAACCCCTAAAGGGGAGCCCGGCGCACAGGAAGAACAAAAGAAACAAAAAGAACAAAAGGAACAAAGAGAACAAAGAGAACAAAAAGAACAAAAGCCCGAAGCCCGAAGCCAATCCCCAACAATAAACCTTTGGGAAACAAATGGAACTAAAGAAACCCTTTGAACTAAAAGAACTAACAAGAACAAAAAAAACAAAAAAAACGCCGCAGGCAAAAAACAAAAAAAACTAAAGAAACTAAAAGAACAAATAAGAACAAAAAGAACAAAAAAAACCCTCAAACCAAAAACCCCCCATGACCATTAACCATTTCGAAGACCTCGAAATCTGGCAAGACGCCCGTTCTCTTTGCAAATCAATAAATGAATTGACAAGAATTGCCCCTTTTTGCAACGACTTTCGGTTCCGCGATCAGATAAAATCCTCCTCCGGCTCGATCATGGACAACATTGCCGAGGGATTCGGAAGGGGAGGAAACAAAGAGTTTACCCAATTCCTCAGCATAGCACAAGGATCATGCAGTGAAACAAAATCACAAATCTACAGGGCTTTTGATTACGAGTACATAAACGAAGCCACCCAAAATGACTTATTAGACAAGACTGGCAAATTATCAGGTAAAATCTCAAATTTCATGACATACCTAAAAAACTCCGACCTTAAAGGCAGAAAATACAAATAGCAACCAACAAGAAACAAAAAGAACAAACAAGAACAAAAGAAACCCTTCGAACCAGAAGAAACAAAAAGAACCCTTCGAACCAAAAGAACAAAAGAAACAAAAGCCCGAAGCCAATCCCCCAACAATAAACCTTTGGGAAACTAAAAGAACGCCGCAGGCAAAGAACAAAAAGAACAAAAGAAACTAAAAGAACCAATCTCCCTCCGCACGCCCCCACCCCTAAAGGGGAGCCCGGCGCACAGCAAGAACAAAGGGAACTAAAGAAACCCTTCAAATGCCGACTAAAGTCGAGCATCCTCGAAAATTTCATTTTCGGGACAAAAAAAACAAAAAGAACCCTTCGAACAAAAAGAACAAACAAGAACAAAAAAAACAAAAAGAACTTTTTCCCCCCATGCCCAATTTAAACCTTTTATTCCCCCATTTGTTGTTATCTTTGCCGTTTCTTTTTGCCGGAAATGTGACTGGCGGGGCTTTGCCGTGTCTAAAGGTTGGTGAGGTTGGTGTGGAAGAGGGGCGGAACTAAAGGAACTAAGAGAACAAAAAGAACTAAAGAAACCCTTCAAACTAAAAGGAACTAACAAGAACAAAAAGAACTAAAGAAACCCTTCGAACAAAAAAAACAAAATCATGCTTAACGGAAAATCAGTCCTAATAACCGGCGGTACCGGTTCTTTCGGAAAAAAATTCACTGAAATAATTCTTAAACGTTATCCAGACGTTAAAAGACTTGTTATATTCTCAAGAGACGAGCTAAAACAATTTGATATGGCTCAGCTATATCCTTTTGAAAAGTACCCAAAGGTAAGATTTTTTATTGGTGACGTTCGTGATTATCCCCGGTTTAAAAGAGCCTGTCAGGGTATTGACGTAATCATCCATGCCGCGGCGCTTAAACAGGTTCCTGCGGCCGAGTATAACCCTGATGAGTTCATTAAGACAAATATCAACGGTGCGCAAAATGTGATTGATGCTGCTCTTGGCTCTGATGTAAAAATTGTTGTTGCTCTTTCAACTGATAAAGCTGCAGCACCCATTAATCTATATGGAGCCACAAAATTAGTTTCTGACAAATTATTTATTGCAGCAAACAATATAAAAGGAGGTAAAAACATCCGGTTTTCTGCTGTAAGATATGGCAATGTAATGGGCTCAAGGGGATCTGTAATTCCATTTTTTATGGAAAAAGCCAAAACAGGGATTATACCAATAACCGACAAAGAAATGACCAGGTTTAACATATCCCTTGAAGACGGAGTGGAAATGGTTTTGTGGGCAATTGAAAATGCAATCGGCGGAGAAATTTTTGTGCCTAAAATACCTTCTTACACCATCGAAACCGTTGCCAAAGCAATTGCTCCAAATGCAAAACTTGATTATATTGGCATTAGACCAGGTGAAAAAATCCATGAGGAAATGATTACCGAAAGCGACTCTTACAATACCATTGAATTTGATAAATACTTTGCCATTTTGCCTTCAAATGCCAACAAACAGAAATATATTGAACATTTTAAAGGCCATGAAATTCCCAAAGGATATAAATACAATTCAGGAACCAATTCGGATTGGGAAACCATTGAAACCATGAGAGAAAAAATTATTAAGTTTGTTGATCCTGATTTTAAAGCTTTTTAGTTGAATTAAACGATAGGACGATGGAACGATGGAACGATGGAATGATTCTTCCCATCGTCCCCTCGTTCAGTCGTCCCCTCGTTCAGTCGTTCACTCATCCCCTCGTTCAATCATCCAATCGTCTCCTCATAACTCAACACCACTAACTAAAACCCCATGAATCCCATACCCTACGGTCGGCAAAACATTACTCAGGAAGACATTGATGCTGTTGTTGAAGTCTTAAAATCTGATTTCCTGACACAAGGTCCCAAAATCGCCGAGTTCGAAAAAGCTTTTGCAGATTATATCGGCTGCAAATATGCTGTTGCCGTATCCAATGGCACTGCTGCGCTTCATTTGTGCACATTGGCGTTGGGTGTTGAAAATGGTCAAAAAGTAATCACAACTCCCATCACTTTTGCCGCATCCGCAAATTGTATCAGATATGCCGGGGGAGAAGTGGTTTTTGCAGACATCGATCCAAAGACCTATCTTCTGGATATTTCGAAGGTGGAAGAAGTATTGAAATCATCTCCAAAAGGCACCATCAAGGGAATTATTCCAGTTGATTTTGCCGGAAGGGCTGTGAATTTGGAAGCATTTCGAAAACTGGCCGACCAATACGGTTGCTGGATAATTGAAGATGCCTGTCACACTCCCGGTGGATATTTTATTGACTCCAAAGGCCAAAAACAAAATTGCGGAAACGGAAATTATGCTGATCTGGCCATTTTTTCATTTCATCCCGTAAAACATATTGCTTGTGGCGAGGGCGGAATGATTACCACCAATGACGAAAAACTTTATAAAAAACTTTTGTTGTTGAGAACCCATGGAATTACTAAAGAACCAGGGTTGCTACTGGAAAACCATGGTGGCTGGTACTACGAAATGCAAGAACTTGGTTTTAACTATCGCCTTACCGATTTTCAAGCTGCTTTAGGAATCAGCCAGTTAAAAAGAGCTGATGATGGATTGAAACGAAGAAGAGAAATTGCAAAGATTTATGAAAAGGCGTTCGCAGAAATCCCGGGCATCAACGGACAATCAGGACTTGTTGAAGGACACGGATATCATCTTTATATTATTGAAGTTGAAAACCGTAAAGAATTATATGAGCAGCTTCGAAACAACAATATTTTTGCACAAATACATTATATTCCTGTACACCTGATGCCTTATTACAAACAATTTGGATGGAAAAAAGGAGATATGCCAATTGCAGAAAAATATTATGAAAGATGCTTGAGCTTGCCGATGTATCCGACTTTGAAAGAGGATGAACAAGAGTTTACAATAAAATGCGTGATTGATTTTTGTAAAAAATGACCTGGTAAAATGATGGAACGATTGAACGAGGGGACGATTGAACGAAGGAACGACTCGTCCCCTCGTTCAATCATCCCCTCGTCCTATCGTCCTATCGTAATTACTCCGCTAATGAAAAAAATTAGATCACATAGAGATTTAAAAGTGTTTCAATTATCGTTTGAAGCCGGCATGCAAATCTTTGAAATGACGAGTAGTTTTCCAAAGGAAGAAAAATACTCTCTGATTGATCAGATAAGAAGATCCTCAAGATCTGTTTCAGGAAATATTGCTGAAGCATGGAGAAAAAGAAAATACCCAAAATCCTTTATCTCAAAATTGACTGATTCAGAAGGTGAAGCCGCTGAAACCCAAGTATGGTTAGAGTATTCATTAAGTTGCAAGTATATAACCAAAGAAAGATATGATGAATTGTTCGATAAATATGAACATATAATGGCGATGCTGATTAATATGTACACAAAACCAGATCAATGGAAGGTGTGAAAACGATGGAACGAAAACACGAAGGAACGATAGAACGAAAACACGAAGGAACGACTCATCCTATCGTTCAATCGTCCTATCGTTCATTCATCCTATCGTTCATTCGTCCTATCGTTCATTCGTCCCATCGTTCAATCGTCCCCTCGTTCAATCATCCCCTCGTCCCCTAACTCTATCAATAAACAATGAATAACAATATCCAAAAACCCAACAACCTCTGCATAATCCCCGCCCGCGGCGGCTCAAAACGTATTCCCCGAAAAAACATTCGTGATTTTCTCGGAAAACCTATTATTGCTTATTCTATTGAGGCGGCAATTGAATCGGGCTTGTTTCAAGAGGTTATGGTTTCTACCGATGATTTGGAAATTGCTGAAGTTGCGAAAAAATATGGGGCAAAAGTTCCGTTTATGAGAAGTGCAAAAAACTCGGATGATTATGCCGGACTAGGCGATGTAGTGATTGAAATTCTTAGACAATATGAAACAAAGAACGTTCATTTTGAAAGTATTTGTTGCATACTCCCCACATCGCCACTAATCTCCTATAAAAAAATTATTGAAGCATATAAATTATACACTGAAAACAAATATGATACTGTTTTCCCTGTTGTTGCCTTTTCTTATCCCATACTCCGGGCGTTGAAAATTGAAAACAAACAAGTTTCTATGATCTGGCCCGAAAATCTGAAAAAAAGATCTCAAGATTTAATAACGGCCTATCACGACTCTGGCCAGTTTTACTGGTTAAAGACAGACAAGTTTATTGAGACACAGGAGTTCTGGCCCAAAAACTCCGGAGCAATAATTCTTGACGAACTACATGTTCAAGACATTGATAATGACACTGACTGGAAAATTGCAGAAATCAAATTCAGAATGATCAATGGGAAATAAAATTAATCTTTATAAAGACAAATGGGTTGGCGATACAAAGCCTGTTTTTATTATTGCTGAAATAGGATCTAATCATAATCAATCGCTTGAAATTGCCAAAGAAAGCATTGTTGCTGCCAAAGAATCAGGCGCTGATGCAGTTAAGTTTCAGTCACTCAACGTTAATGAGTTATATTATCAACCAAGTGAAAGCATTATTTCCCTACATAAAAGAATTGACCTGAATGAAGACTGGCATTTTATTCTCAAAGACTTTTGTGATAAACATGACATTGCTTTTTTCTCATCACCCACCTATATGAGATCAGTTGAAATTCTTGAACAAATTAATGTCCCTTTTTACAAATTAGCTTCAGCACAAATTGGAACCTTTCCACAACTCATTGAAAAAGTTGCATTCACAGGCAAACCAGTTATTCTTTCCACTGGTATTGTTGTTTTTTCAGAATTAGATAAAGTCATTGAAATCTTCAAAAAAGCAAACAATAATCAGTATATCATTCTTCATTGCAATAGTATATATCCTACTCCCTACGATAAGGTGCATCTTAATTTAATCAATGAATATAAAGAAAGATACAACTGCGTTACCGGGTTTTCTGATCATACTTCCGGAACATTTGTACCTGCCTTAGCAGTCGCGAAAGGCGCAAAGATTATTGAAAAACATTTCACTCTTGACAAGAATCTTCCTGTACCTGATGCCCCTTTCTCATTGGATCCTAAGGAATTCGAGCAGATGGTTTCTCAAATCCGTATAGCCGAAAAAGTTATAGCAATCTCCAATAGACAAATTTTAGAAATTGAGGAGGAAGGTTTTAAAAGCAAAATATTATACCGTCTCGTCATTAATAAAGGCAAATCTGCCGGAGAAACAATTGAAGAATGTGATTTAAGTTTTAAAAGAAATCCTCAGGGCATTGACTGCAGAGAAATGTCACAGATCATAGGCAAAAAACTGAAAGCAGGAGTTAAAAGCAATACTCTTCTTGAATACAAGCATTTTTAAAATTTATATGGAAAAGAAAAAAGTATTAGCCATCAACCTTGGATGGGAACAGGAACCGCTTTTGGACAAACTATCCGAATATAATATTGATTTATATGGCGTTCACTATAATGATAACTATTACAAAAAGATAAATTATAAAGGTCTACTGATTACTGATATCCGTGATATTCATTTAATTCTGGACTTTGCAGATAAAATCAAACCAGATGCTGTTATTTCTGATCAATGCGATTATTCCAATTTTGTGCAGTCACTGATTTCAGAAAAACACAATTTGCCAGGTCCGCGTACCGAAGCTGCTCAAGTTAGTTCAAACAAACTTATTCAAAGGAATGTTGCCCAAAAAACAGGAGTGCTTATTCCAGCTTTTTCAGAAGTCAGAACAATTAATGACGTAGAGCAATTCGCTGAAATACATAAATTTCCGATAATTATTAAACCTGCAGATAACAGAGGTAGTTTTGGTGTTACTAAAATCGAAAATACGGGACAAATTTCCCCTGCATTCTATTCCGCTATCATCAACAGCCACTCAAGAATTATGGTTGTGGAAAAATTCATTGATGGATTTGAAATTACTGTCGACGGTTACTGCTTCAATAAAAAACCTGTTTCATTATCACTGGCAAAAAAAGGAAAACCCAACGACAAGCTTCAGGTTTCGGTTGACATAAAATACCCAGGCGAATTAGATTCCGCTTTATATGACAAAGCCATCAAGAACAATGAGTTTGTAAATCTAAGCTTGGGATATAATTTTGGAATGACGCATTCAGAATACATTGTAACTCCAAAAGGAGAATTATATTTGGTTGAATCAGCAAATCGTGGTGGAGGTGTTTTTACTTCAGAAATCATTGTTCCCAGTGTCTCAGGAGTAGATATCCTGACAAAATATGTGGAAGATTGTCTCGGAATTGAAAATAAAATTTTGCCCATAATCATCGAAAAAAACGATGTTATTCTAAAGTTTTTCACATTCAAATCTGGTCAAATTAAAAAAATTCATGGTCTGGAGGCATTTGGAGACCCTTCCGTATTAAAAGCCAGACTAGCAGTATCCGAAGGAGATACTATTAATCCTATTTCTAATGACGCAAATAGACATGGATTTGTAATTGTTAGTGATAAGAATGTCCGAAAAAAAGCAGAATCAATAATAAACAGTATCTCAATTGAATACTATTAATTATCTTTATTCATTATTAATGAACAGAATATTTTCTGCTTACCTTATGAAACATTAATACTTTTTTTGAAATGAATATTAAAGAAAAAACTATAAGCCTGATTAAGAAAAACAGAATTTCAAGTGTTGAAGTTGCTGATGCTTTAGGCAAAAAGGGTGTTCTTGAAGGCCCAAGAGCAATTAATTCCAACAAATTTGCCGTTGGAGAAGTTAAGTACATTTATTCGTTCCTCGATTCAAACTGGCCAATTCACGAACAGATTGAGAACATTACCGAAGGTGGAATTGCATACGTTGATGCACTCGAATGTAATCCCAAAGCTGCTTTTGGCGATCTTGTTACAAAGTATCTTGTGCTATACAAAAGAATGGAAGGTGTTGTTGTAAACTCTATGCTGAGAGACGGTCATATTCTGAAAAAAGAAAACTACCCGCTCTGGGCAACAGGAATTCACCCACTTGGTTTTTATAACAAGAAAGTAGAATTGCCGACCCATTTAATTGATGAAGTTGAAAAAAGGAAAAAACTTTTTCAAGGAAGTATTATGGTTTGCGATGATTCTGGCTGTACTTTGATAGAAAAAGAATTTATTACCGAAGACACCTATAAAAAGCTAGAATTTATTGAGTTACAGGAAGACATCTGGTACTATTGCATTGATACTCTAAAATGGTCAACATATCAAACCATTTGCGAAAAGAGATATCTAATTGATAAAGATGTACTCCCAGAAGTATTTAGAAAACGTTTAAGCGAATACGACCTATAATGAAAGAAATAAAGCAAATTTCGAAGGATACTATAGAAAGGTATTCAAACAGGTATAAAAAACATGGTAAGAATGTCCTGACCTTAGGCTGGGGATCTGACCAACAGCAAGTATATCGGTTCGAACAAATCATCCAACAAACTGAATTATCGAAAAAATCTGTATTGGATATTGGTTGTGGATTTGGCGACTTTTTCACTTTCACCCAGAAAAATAAAATTTCATTAAAAAACTATACTGGCTGGGATATCAATCAGGATCTCATAAACGAAGCTTCCAAAGAATTTAAAAGGTGCAAAACTGCCAAATTCGAAGTAAAAAATATTTTCGAATTAAGTTTTAAAAAACCCGTTGTCGATGCCGGAATTATGCTAGGGCTGCTCAACTTTAACCTCAAAGGAAAAATAGACAATTACACTTACAGCAAAATTGGACTTGAAAAAGCTTTTGCTACTGTTGGAGAAGTGCTGGTAATAGACTTTCTGAGCACTAATCTTTGCAATGAATATCCGAAAGAAGACTTCGTGTTCTATCACGACCCTGCAATAGTTTTGAACATGGCGTTTGAACTCACTTCAAATGTCGTACTAAAACATAACTATTCACCAATCCCACAAAAAGAGTTCATGTTGTTCCTATACAAATAATATGAAGATTTTCGATTTCAACATCCATCTTCCGCATCAGGTTCAAAACGCAACCAACGATACCATTTCAAACGAAGTGACCATAACTGCCGGACAATTATCGGAAGTCTTTGGTCAATTGACTGGGAAAATAAAAGCGGGTTCGACACATGCAAATATCATGATTTTCAACTCCATGATTTTCGAAAGTCCTGCTATTTTAAACTTCACAAAAGCATTCCAGACCGAATTTCCAGGCTCATGCCTGACCCTGCTGGCGGACTTCAGACAAGCTCACCCCGAAGATTATCTTCAAAAAGCCAAATTGCTGGGAGTAAAGTTTATAAAATTTCATTCCTATGTTCAGAAAATCAAAGATTGCGACTTTGAAACTGCCCTAAAAATGGCTGTCATAGCTCAAAATTTTAACATGCCAATATGTATCGATGCAAGTTTCGGTACAACAGGCATGTACACTTACGATAATCTTAAACTGGCTGCAGCAATTGCCGAAAGAATTGAGAATGTACCTGTAGTAATCCTTCACAGTGGTGGTGCCCGGGTTTTTGAAGCCATGCTGATAGCACACGAAAAGAAAAACGTATTTCTAGAAACATCCTTCTCCATTAACTACTATCAGGGATCATCAATTGAAAATGATTTTGCTTTTGCCTATAAGAAAATTGGTTGCCAAAAAGTTCTTTTTGGCTCTGATTTCCCTTATGTAGATAATGAAACTGCAAAAAACAATACAATAAAATATCTAGAAAAAAACAAGTTTACTGCAGAAGAAATAGAAAAGATTCTCTATCATAATGCCATGTCAATTCTGAATGAATAAAAAACTTATAATTTTTACTGAAGCAGGCGGAAATATTGGCTTTGGGCATATTATGAGATGTCAAGCTTTATCGGCACAGTTTCAAAAAAATGGCTTTGATGTAAAGATTTATCTCAATACAAAAGGAGAAATCAATCTGAAGGCATCAAACATAGAAGTTGTTGACTGGCTTCATACATCGTTTTTAGAAAAAAGCGATGCTTTTTTCAATGAAAGTGTAGCTCTGGTTGACTCATACCTTGCAAAAGCTTCGGTTTATAAACAGTTGAAAAGCCATTTTTCACAAGTCATAGTTATTGACGATTATAATAGGATAGTTTATCCTGATTCCGATTTATTGATCAACCCTGGGATTTGGGGCAATAAAATGGATTATTCCAACCAGTCTGCAAGGATTGTTGGTGGAAACAATTTAATCATTCTTAGAAGTACTTTTCTTAAATATCGTGATCAATATACTGTTCGAAAAGATATTAAATCTATTGGCATTACCCTTGGAGGCAGCGATTTCAGAAAACTTATTCCGGTGATTACGGAGCAAGTCGCAAAGAATAAAACGTATGAAAATATTCTCGTTTTCTCAGGAAGTGATGCTTATAAAAAAGAATTAGCCAGAACGATAAATCACAACAATGTTGAATTTCTGGGATATCTGGATGCAGATACCATGGTTCAGAAACTGTTATCCTGCGATGTGGTTGTTTCAGCTGCCGGACAAACCATCAACGAACTGGCATTTCTGGGGATTCCAACCATAGCAATAGGAATAGACCACGATCAGGAGTTCAACCTGCATGGCTTCCATAACAATGGCTTTATAAGCGAAGAATTGCAATGGAATCAGTCAGATTTGTTGAAGATTATGCAAACCTTGCTACAATCAATGAAGGATACTGAAACAAGACTAAAAATACATTCCATTGGGCAGAAAATTGTAGATGGAAAGGGTCCCGAAAACATAGTAAAATTGCTGGCTTGAGCGCTAAAGTAAATATGATTCAAGAAAAAAATTATACAATTAACCAGAAAACTTACCTGCTCACAAATTTCACAGCTTTATCCAGACCTGATCTACTGGAAATATTGCATTGGAGAAACAATGATCAGGTTCGTTTTAACATGAATCACTCCGATATTATTTCAGAGACTGACCATTTTGCTTTTGTGGAAAGACTGCCACAAAAAAAAGACAAGTGCTATTTTCAGGTTTCTGATAAAGAAAAAAATAAAATCGGAATCATTTATTTTGATAAAATAGGGGATAATATCGCATGGCTAGGCATTTATTCCAACCCCAAATCTCCCATTGAGAAAAAAGGAAGTCTTCTTATGAAAACCCTACTTCTTACAGCTTATAACGATTTGTCGATCCGAACACTGTTTCTTGAAGTCAAAACTTCAAATGTTGGTGCCATTGGCTTATATCATAAATTCAATTTCCTTATTACAGAGCAAAACAACGAATATATCATCATGAAAAAAGATTTAACCCCAGATGTTTTTGTTGATGTGTCTAAATAAAACCAAATTCTATGGAAGCATTTAATAAAAAACGAATAATGGTAGTTGTTGCCCACCCTGACGATGAAATATTAGGATGTGGTTCAACAATGAACCGTTTAATTCAGGAAAACAATTGTGTTATTAGGGTTGTTATTCTTGGTGAAGGAATCACATCAAGAAGTGAAACAAGAGATCCTGATAAATGGAAAGCCGAATTAGAAATACATCGAAAAAATATTAACTCAGCTCAAAAAATTATTGGTTTTGAAAAGGTGGAGATTTACGATTTTCCTGATAACCGCTTTGATTCAGTTGCCTTACTGGATATTGTAAAAGTAGTTGAAAAGGAGATCAACGACTTTAAACCAGAGATTGTTTTTACCCATTTTAAGGATGATTTAAATGTGGACCATCAATTGACATACCGTGCTGTGATTACAGCTTGTCGTCCGGGAACAAACTCAGTTAATACAATTTTTTGTTTTGAAACACCATCGGCAACAGACTGGAATCCCGGGGTTGCTTTTATTCCGAATATGTATGTGAAAATTTCTGATAAAAACCTTAAAGCAAAGCAAAAAGCCATGGATTGCTATGAGTTTGAAAAAAGGGACTATCCTCATCCCCGCTCCTTAAAGGCCTTACAATCGCTTGCTGAAAAAAGAGGGGTTGAATGTGGTGTAGAATATTCAGAAGCATTTATTTTAGTACGTTCTATTGTTGAGAAAAAATAGTTTTTTTAAATATATGCAGTTGGAAATAATTTTTTCTACAATTAATAATTTGACATAAACGCATGATGCATTATTTCAGCAAAAAAAATAATCGAAAAATTGATTTGAATATTGATGTATGTTCACTTGATCAATGGTCAAAAGATAATAGCAAGTTCCTTTGCTGTCGTCATCCTAATAATTTTTTAATTTTCTTAGATCCTGATGAAATAAATGTTTCAGATGAATATGCAAATGATGATCCTTACTCTGTTATTGATAATATAAATAGCAGCATGCACCAGAGAAGGTTTAAATGTACAACTGATTTGGTAGGTGATAATAAAGAAAATCAACATGTGAAACTTTTAGACCTTGGTTGTGGACAAGGGCATCTGACAAACTATATTAAAGAAAAATTTAAGGATTTTGAAGTTCATGGTTTAGATTATTCAGTTTCGGCAATTGATTATGCAAGTACTCATTTTAAAAATATTGATTTTATTGTGGCTAATGCATATCAACCTCCATTTGAGAATGAGTACTTTGATATTGTTGTTTGTAATAATATTTGGGAGCATGTTCCAGATCCGGTTAATTTGCTAAAATCAATTTCAAGAATTCTTAAATCAAATGGGGTTTTAATTATTTCTACACCCAGTAGATACAGATTAATGAATCTTTTAAAGATTTTTAAAGGAAAGAAAATTTCATTTATGTCTAAATCGCATGTCACGGAATATACTGTTGGACAAGTTAAAGAATTATTACAATTTGGAGGATTTCAGGTATCAAAAGTATATTCGCCAAAAATAAAAGAAAAAAAGTTGATCTTAAGATTATTAAAACCAAGTATCTACTTTTTTTTTAAAATTACTAAATCTCACCATATACTTGAAGCTACAGTTTTTTACTCAGCTATTAAAAAAGTCTCATAATTAAAAATTGTTTTCTGTAATAAAAATAATGAAAAGTGAAATTGTATAAATGAATATACTTCCTAAGTATAAATTTGGAGATTTTGGTAAAACACTAATACGATTTGCTTCTTCGCAAATAATATCTCAATTTTTAAGGGTTGCCTCCGGATTTTTAGTTGTTAGTTTTATTGAGCCGGAACTTTATGGCCAATTTACCGGAGTTGGCGTTTTTATGGGATATATTTTGCTTGGCCATGGTGGAATAATAAATGGGTTAAGCCGTGAATTACCATTTGAACTTGGCAGAGGAAATGATGAATATGGAAGGCAAATGGCATCTTCTGTTTTTGTGCTTTCATTATTACTAAGTCTACTGGCCTCACTCGTATTCTTTTTCTTTGCAGTATTTTTTTTCCTTCAAGGCGATAATTTAACAGGAATTATTTATCTTTCTTATGTTGTAATAGGTGGATTATTTTTACTAAACAGCCAATATTTACCAACTTTATATCGTACAAACAAAGACTTTAATTCATTATCCCGGCAAAATATCCTGGTAGGAATTGGTAATTTGCTGACTGTAGTTCTGGTTTATTTTTTCAGTATTTATGGACTCTTAGCAAGAGGAATATTGCTTGCAGTTTATCAATTTACATTATTATATATTAATAAACCTTATAAGATCAGTTTCAAATACAGTTTAAGTCATTATAAAACGCTTATTAAGACAGGAATACCAATTTTTATGGTTGGACAAATAAATCCATTATGGGCGACGATCATGAACAATTTGATTTTTTCAATAGGGGGAGCAACAAATTATGGGCTTTATGCCTTAAGCACAATAGTGCAGAGTACTGTAGGTGTTATTCCTATTTCATTTAGCGGAGTTATATATCCTCGTATGTCGATAATGCTTGGAGAGGGAAAAACAATCGGACAAATACTAAAATCAAATATTAAACCTCTTTTTTTTCAGTTTGGAGTTATGTTGATTATTGCATTTGCAGGAGTTTTATTATTGCCAATTATTATTCCTGAGATTTTACCCAAATATGTAAATGGAATTGAAGCAGCACAATGGATGCTGTTTTCACCGGTAATGCAATCTTTCGGTGCTCTCAATAACATTTATAATGTTGTGAAAAAACAGAAATTGTACTTTGTTTCTTTGGTTTTTGGAGCTGTAGCAGGTTCGGCATTTATTTTCTTTAGTATTCAAATGTATGATTTTGATTTAGTGATCTTTCCTCAAGGGTTATTGATTGGTAAGTTTCTTCAACAAGGTTTAAGTTTATTATTTATTTCTGTGTTATTAAAAAATGAACGATCAGAAAACAAGAGCTAAAAAACTTCTTCAAGTAGAAAAAGACCTTAATAACCTGCAATATAAAGGAATTGGTTTGGGTTCACTATTGGCTAATACTTGGACTTTCATATACAATCAAAAATACCAGTCAAACCTTTTTAATAGAATAGGGTTTATAACTAAAATGTCACTTTTGGGCTCGTTTAAGAAAAAGCTCATTGTAGAAAAGAACAAAAAAAATCTTTACTTCAAAACAGGTAACCACAGACATTATAATCAAATTTTCAATGCAGTAATAAAAGATGAGACATTAAAAGCCGAAATCTTCTCAATAGGTAAAACAAGTGAAGATTTACACACTAAAGAATGTCTAAATTGTAATTTAATACAATTAATTAAAATCACATTTTATGGTTTAAGAAATCATTTTAAAATATATAGCATTCTTAAAAAGAATAATATAAAAATATCAAGACTTTCCATAATTTTAGATTTAATATTTCAACTAATTCAAGTTCAATATTGGCAGTCTTTTTTAAAAAGAAATCCCCATATAAATTTTCTAATTGGCGATTCAGACAGAGGAGGAAATAGTGCTCCCCTTTTTTTGGTTTTTAGATTAAACAATCTGAAAACGATTTCTATTCAGCATGGAATGGTAAATCCACCATACGGTTATACTCCAATAATTTCTGATTACTTATTTGTTTGGAGTGAATTGCAAAAGAAACAAATAATATCAATAGGAGGAAATCCGGAGCAAATTATTATAACAGGTACCCCCACAATAACTCCAATAGAAATAACTACTAAAAAAAAACAGAAAGTAATTGAAAAATATAATATCATCAATAATCGAAATATTGTATTAGCAATAAATCCAATAAAAGATGAGTTTAATTTTCAGCTTATTAGCTTTTTTTCAGAACTTAAAACAAATAATTATTTATCAAGTTACAACTTCTTTTTAAAGCTGCATCCGGCACAATCTATAGATAACTACAGTTGGGTTAAATCAAAATTTAACATTGACATTTTACCAAAATCTATTGAGTTAGATGAATTTTTTAATATAACAGATTTACTATTGGTTTATTCCAGTGGTATTATTTTTGAGGCTTTGTATTACGGTATAAAAGTTGCAATAATTGATATCTTACCAATTATCCCAGAAAGCGGATTAGAACTGAATAAATTTATAGGTCTTCCAATAATTACTGATAAAGAAGGCATTAAGACTGTTCTTGAAAAAAAATATGAGTTTGACCCTCAAATTCTGTTTTTTAAAACAGGGGCAGAAGCAGAAAATGAGATCGTTAAACAAATTAACAAAATACGTATCACATCATAGCAATGGTTGGCATAATAATTCTAAATTATAAAAACTGGAAAGATACAATTGATTGTCTGAAATCTATTTTTTTTGTAAACAAGAACAATTCTTTCTCAATTTATATTATTGATAACGCATCAGAAAATTCTTCATTAGAGAAAATCTCTGATTATTTGTTTCAAAACAACATTTCTCATTGTACAATAAATGAAAATGAAAAAGCAGAAAGGGAATATCGGACAGTTTTGATACAAGCCAATAAAAACAGGGGTTTTGCTGCAGGAAATAATATTGGGATTAAAAAAGCCCTTGAAGCCAATCATCCATATATTTTCGTATTAAATAATGATACCGAAATAAAAGAGAACACAGTTGATGATCTTGTTGGGTTTCTACAAAGCGATACATCGTCTGTATTAGCAGGTCCATTAGTGAAGAAACCCAATGGATCATTTGAAAAAGGTTGTGCCCGAAAAAGGCCAAAAATAATCAGTTACTTTTTTAGAAAAGGAATTTATTCATATCTTTTTCCAAAAAACAAGTTTATTAGGAAACACTACTACAACCTTCAAGAAATAGAAAAAAATAAAGTGCCTGTTTCGGTTGATATAATATCAGGTTCTGCCATGATGTTCAAAAAAGAATATTTTGAAGTTTGTGGGCTAATGGATGAAAGAACTTTCCTCTATTTGGAAGAATTTATTATTCACGAAAATATCAGAAATAATTTTTTTTCATCCTGGATTGTTCCTAAATCAGAGATAATTCATAAAGGTGGGCAGTCAACAAAAAGTATTAAAAATAAAAGTAAGATAAATATCGAGTTAAATAGTTTGAAGATATATCTGAAATATTACAGAAATGCTAATTTGTTTATTCGAAATACTATAATAGCAAACACACGCTTTGGTTATTTTTTATATTGGCTACTAAAAAGAAAATAAACATTCATTTAAATAAGCAAAATAATGAACTTAATAATTGGAGGTGATTTTTATATTAATGAACTGCTTACTGAAAATCATACTATTAGTAATAAACTGATTGAATTATTTACTGAATCAGATTTTAATATCCTCAATTTGGAAGCCCCCATTACAAATCTGCCAAAAGAAAACAAAGCATATAAAACAGGGCCAAATACCAAAATGGATTCCGAAACTGTTCTCTCGATTTTTAATAAGCTCAAAATAAATACAGTATCCCTTGCAAACAACCATATTATGGATTATGGATCTGAAGGGTTAACAGATACATTAAAATGGTGTGAAAGCAATAATATTAAATATTTTGGGGCAGGAGATAATCTGGATGCTGCAAATTTACCCTTGGTTCTGGATAAAAATGGAACAAAGGTTGCCATCCTAAATTTTGCAGAAAATGAATGGGGAATTGCCGGAAAAAACAAGCCCGGATTCAGCCCAATTGATGTGATCTCCAATGTATATCAAATAAAAGAAGCAAAAAAAAATAGTGATTTTGTTATTGTTATAATTCATGGAGGTAACGAATATTATCAATTACCAAGTCCTGAAATGGTAAAAAGAAATCGTTTTTATATTGAAAACGGAGCCTCTGCAATAATTTGTCATCATACCCATTGTACAAGCGGATATGAAATAATCAATAATTCGCCCATATTTTACGGTATTGGTAATTTTTTATTTTCTCTGAAATCAAAAAACCCTACCTGGTACAATGGTCAATTGATAAAAATAAAAATTGAAGACAGTCAGCAATTATCCTGGGAAATGATTCCGGTTTCACAATCAATGGATAACTTTTCTTTAGATTTACTTGATGGCAAGGCAAAGGATGTTTATATAAATGAGATAAATAATATCAATTTAGTAATTTCATCAGATATGAAACTTGAATTTGAATGGAACAAATTTATTGAAAAAAGAAAAAAAGGATATCTTGATGTATTTAATCCAGTAAGTGCCGTAACTGCTGGTTTCTTAAAAAAAGGAATTTATAAACTTAGATTATCAAGTTTATTTATCAGAAAAAAAAACTACAGGAAAATTTTAAATAATATTCGTTGCGAATCGCACAACGAAGCTTGCAAATCAATAATTGAAAAATTCATTCAAAATTAAAAAACAGGGTAATTAATTACGAATAAGTTGTTTGGTTATTATTGAGTTTCATTTACAGAAATAAACTCGGTTTTATCATCCAATTCAAATTTCTTAATAATTATAGTCATTTAAGACAACACCATCATTTTTAATAAAATAAGTATTTTCATTCAACCACTTTTTCAATTGTAAATGACTACTGATAAAAGCAAAAAAAACGAAACAACTATTATCATTTTTGCATTACTTTTAGTGATGTTTGTTTTAAGTACTATTGGTTCTTTTGCTATTGGACTGACAAACTCTTTTGCAATTGTTTCATTACCGGTTGTTGTTTTATTATTAGCTTTTTCATTGTTACTAAAGAACTATCGAAGTTATTACTTATTGATAGTTATTCTTATACCCCTTTCTAATAAAATATCTCTTAACGAATCTCTTACATTATGGGGACTATTGTTCCCTTTACTAATGCTTTCATTTGTTATTAAAAGGGCATATAAAAAATTACCGGACATCAATTATTTTTTTGCTTTTCTCATTTATGCTGTCATCATTACATTTTTAAATGACCAATATAACACCCCAATGTATGGCACTTCAACATCTTTGGATGAAAAGTACTCAGGTTTTATACAGGTTTGTAATTTATTTTTAATTATCCTTCTAACAACAAATATAAAAGCAATTGATAAAAAATTTTTTGATATTATTTTATGGACTCCCCTTGGATTTTTACCTGTTATCATATATCAGGTGATTTTCAAGCCTGACTGGGGGGGGATTTCATCAATGGGATCGTGGAGAATATTCGGGGTTTCGTCTCAACCAAACTCCTTTGCTATTTTTATGGCTTTTTATATCATTGTGGTTATGTCATTTTATTTTGAATTCAGAAAAATAAAATATTTAATATTATCTGCTGCATATTTTCTGATGATGATTTTGACATTTTCAAGATCGGGAATGGGAGGTGCTGCTTTTGGAATAGTAATTTTAATTTTACTAATAAACTATAAATTTCAGGTTAATATCCGGATGTTGGTGTTTGGTATTTTGTTTGTTATTCTGAGTTTATTTGTTTTTGATAGCTATCTTGCTCAAACAAGACTTAGCAGGATTAATGTAGAAGATGTAGAAAGCGATCGTGATTATATTTGGGAAACCATTTATCCTCAAATTGAAGGACGTGAATTAACAGGATTAGGCCTTGGTGGGTATGAAATAATAAGGCCATGGGTGTTTAAGGAATTATCCCCGCACAGTTCGTATATTTATTTTATGGTCAACATTGGAATTATAGGAATTCTTATTGCCCTTGCAATTTTGATTCATTTTATACTAAAATTATACCAATACATAAAAACAAATCCTGTTGACAGATTTGAAAAAGCCCTTGCAAGAGGGTCAATAGCCGGCTTAATAGTATTAATTTCATTAAGTTATGTTTCTGCTGCAGCAATTACACCTCAAATAATCTTATTTCTTGGTGTTTCAATAGCCAGATCTCTATATTTTGCAAATCAGAATTCGAAAAAAAATATTTCTTCTTCCATAAATAAAGATAAAACTATTTGAAAATTCTTTTTGTAATAGAATCACTTCGTTCTGGAGGAAAAGAAAGGAGGCTGCTTGAACTAATCAAATTTCTTGAGCAAAAAAAAGACATACAAATATCTCTAATTCTCCTTGAAGAAGAAATTCATTATAAATACGTAGAAAGTTTAAATGTAAACATTGAAATTTTTAAACGTCACAAGTTAAAAAAAGATCCTACAGTTTTTTATAAAATACTTAATCATTGCAGGAAATTCAAACCAGACATTATTCATACATGGGGCATCATGCCATCTATTTATTCAATTCCGGCAAAGCTATTTACCGGAAAAAAAATGGTTTCAAGCATAATTAATTCAGGCAAATATAATCTTAGAAAATATTCTTTGGAATATTTCTTTTTCAAAATAACAGTCCTTTTTTCAAACCATTTACTATCAAATTCAAAAGCTGGTCTTATGGCCTATAAAATAAAATCTAATAAGGCAAGTGTTATTAATAATGGGGTTTGGATGGACCGATTTAATATTTCTGAAGATTTAGGTGAACTAAAGAAGAAATATCACATTGCAAACTATGCAGTAATAATGTCAGCATCTTTTTCAAATACAAAAAATTATACACTATTTGTTGATGTAGCAAAAAATCTTGCTTCAATCAGAAATGATATTGTTTTTATTGCCTCAGGAGATGGTCCGGGATTTAAAGAAATCAGAGATAGAATCGAAAAAGAAAAGATTAGCAACATTATACTCACCGGTAGAACAGACAAAGTTGAAAAATTGATTTCAATTTCAGATATTGGTCTATTATTTACATATTCAGAAGGAATTTCGAATTCAATAATTGAATATATGGCCATGGAAAAACCAGTTATTACTACAGATACAGAAGGTGGCAGTAAAGAATTGGTAATTCATGAAAAAACAGGATATATTGTTGAAAATTCCATATCAGACATTTCAAATCTTATTCAAAAATTACTTGATAATCCCGGGTTAAAGGAAAGAATGGGCTTTGAAGGTAAAAAAAGAATTTCTGAGCATTTTAACATGGAAATTATTGGAGAAAAATATTTTTCTTTATACAAGAAATTAATTGATGGTAACAAATTGTATTAAGTACTAAAATGAAAATTCTTTTTATATGCAGCCAAAACAACCCGGATTTTGAAGTTTCTCCATTTGTAAAATCACAAGCAGATTCCCTAACAGCAAAAGGTTATGAAGTTGATATTTTTGTTGTAAAAATCAAAAAATTGAAAGGAGTCTATTCTAATATTAGGAAAATAAAAACAATTACAAAAAACTACGATATAGTTCATGCGCATTATGGAACAAATGGAATGATAGCGTTGCTTGCCGGATGTAGAAAAAAACTAATTGTTTCATTTCTTGGATCTGATCTTCTTGGTATAAAAAACCGGAAAAACCGGCAAACATTTTATGGTATAGTTGTAAAACTTATTTCTAAAATTGTCATTATTAAAGCAACCAACATTATTGTTAAAACAAAACAACTTTTTGATTGCATTCCAAATAAATATCATAAGAAATCAAATATTATTCCGAACGGAGTTGATTTTGAAATGTTTAAACCAATGGAATGTTCTCTTGCAATTGAAAAACTGGGATTAAAAAATAAAAAATATCTACTGTTTACTGGTAAACAAACAGATGAAAATAAAAATTTCAGTTTACTTCAAAATGCAATCAATATTATTAATGATGAAAATATAGAAATATTGGCAACATATCCTACTGAACACAAGAAAATGCCCTTATACATGAATGCCTCATCATGTCTTGTTATAACATCATTTACAGAAGGTTCGTCTAATGTGGTAAAAGAAGCCCTTGCATGCAACTTACCTGTTGTTTCAGTTCCGGCAGGTGATATTGCTGAAAACATAAATCAAATAGAAAACTGCTATATTACATCATATAATCCTCAGGATGTAGCACTTAAAATACAAAATGTATTAAACACAAATAAAAAAACCGAATCAAGACATAAGTCTCAACGCTTCAATATTGAGATAATTGCCGATAAAATAATTGAAATTTATCAGAATACATTAAATAGTTCCCTCACTTGCAATTCGGGTTAAAAGTAAATTTTTTGGATAAATCTCTAATCCTGATAAATTTTTCCAAACAAAAAAACTACCTTTTTTAATATGAAAAAAGCCCGATTTTAAAAATACCGACAGTTCATTCGTTCCATATTCATTATGTGAAAAATTCCAGTTTCTGATTAATGCAACTCCTTTTTTTGATAGTTTATTTGTTATATAATTTATAAAAGTTGTTAAAACTGAAAGCTTAATTTCGGGATCAAATAAAAAGTCAATAATATAGCAACTATTATCAGAATTTATGTTTAATATGATATTTGCCCTTACATTTCTTTGCTCGTCTAATAATGAGTAACAAATTGTTTCATGATAAAAGGGGTTATGATTTACTCTCCATTTCAAGTATTCCTGAGAATGTGAAATTGAGCTTAGCAAGTATGATTTTCTTATCTTTGACAATAAAACATCAGTATTAAAGTCTCCATTTTCAACCACATTGAAATCACCTAATTTTCTTGTATTAATTTTGACTATTCTTTTTAATTTTAACCCGTAGCATAAAATAAAAATCTTTAATTTATCTAATGAAGAATCCGTTTTTCTTTGTTTATTGAAACTTTTAAAGCTCTTAAATGGTTTTAACACTAAAACAGTCTGAGTATAACTTAATGGTATTTCAAATCCCAACTTTTGAAATGTTTTATTTAAAAGTGTGAATCCCCAAATAATATCAATTCTCATTTTAGTGCATTCAGAAAATAACAATTCATACATATTAGAAAGTATATTTTTTCCTCGGTATTCAGGATCAACCAGAGTATCTTCCGATTTACCTGTCAATATTATTTCACCATTTGGCAATGAAAAATATACAGGTATTGCACATTGGGTTCCAATAATTTTATCATTGTCCTTGGCTATAATATATATTGCTTTTCCTGCCGGATTATCTATAAACTCCCAAGTAAATTGTTCAAAAGTCCGGTTTAAATTTCGGAATTTATTATAAAAGCTATTTATTTCGTTATAGTCATTTTCATTTGCTATTGTATAAGTAGTCATTTTTTTTCTCACAAAGATAAATTATTTTAAGTTATTTTTATAGAATAAAAAAATGACAATTCAAACGTAAAAATATGAGTTTTTATGTATGTTTAAGCCATGATGTTGATAGGGTTAGAAAAACATTTCAATATATTTCTCACCCGGCTAAGAATCTGTTAAAAGGGAATCTTAGAAGTTTGTCATATCAAATACATTCCATTTTTTTAAAGAACCCATATTGGCAATTTGAAGATATTATTGAAATTGAAAGTAATTATAAGGTTAAATCCACATTCTTTTTTTTAAATGAATCTTATCCTTTTAAGCCATTTTCAATTAAAACCTGGCCTTTATCAGTAGGCTATTATAATATTGAATCAAAAAAAATATGCGAAATAATTAAAAAACTTGACCAAAATGGATGGGAAATTGGGCTTCATGGTTCTTATTTATCCTATAAGAATAAATTACTACTAAAAAAAGAAAAAGAAACCTTGGAGAAAATAATTGGACACCAAGTCATCGGTATCAGACAACACTTTCTAAACATGGATGATAATACATGGAAGATACAGAAGGAAATTGGTTTTGCCTATGATTCAACTTTTGGTAATCGAAATAATGCGGGTTTTAAAGATGAAAAATTTAATCTTTTTACTCCTGAAGGTATCCCTGACTTTTATATAGTCCCTATGTCTGTTATGGATATGAGTGTTATGAACAAACCTGACCCTTGGTCAGAAATATTACGGATTGTTGATTTAGCTGAAAAAAACGATGCATGTCTAGTGGCAAACTGGCATCACAGAGTTTTTAATGAAAATGAGTTTCCTGGATATAGAAAATACTATATCCGATTAATCGAAGAATGTAAAAATCGTAATGCAGTTTTTACAACAATTACTGAGTATATAAATAAAAAGAAAAAAAACGTATTATGAATATCATTGTTATATGCAGAAAACTAATCAGAGTTTTTGTTTTAAAAATTCGTTATTTTTTTCTTAAAAATATTTATGGGATGGACATCTCTAAATCCGCTCTAATCTCCTACCGCGCCAAACTTGATAAAACTCACCCGAAAGGAATACATATTAGTGATGAAAGTTATATCGCTTCAGGAGCAATTGTTTTTAGTCATGATTTTTCAAGAGACTTAAAAACTGATACATTTATTGGAAAAAAATGCTTTATCGGAGCAAATGCAATAATAATGCCTGGAATAAAAATAGGCGATGAAGTAATTGTGGGTGCTGGTTCTGTAGTAACCAAGAATGTACCTTCAAATTGTATTGTAGCAGGCAATCCGGCAAAAGTATTAAAAACTGAAATATCGACCGAAAAATACGGACAATTATTGAAAAACTTATGATCGCAGAAAAAATTCTTAATTGCCCCTGTTACAACATAGCATCTAAGCAAGAAGCCGAAGATTTCTTTCTTGAAAAAATTAAACAAAACAATGGCGGATATACAGCTGCAATAAATGCACTGAAAATTTTAAAATACAATAAAGACAAAGCAACTAAAAAAGCTATTGATAATGCCCTAATTCAAACCCCCGATGGATTTGGTGCTCAATTAGCCTTTAAAGTTTTACACAAGCAAAAAGTAATTAAACTTGATTTACCAGGCCTTGTATTAGATATTGCAAATAAGCATAACCTTAAAACGTTCTTTTTTGGTGCTTCAGAAGAAAATAATAGCTTAGCTGTTGCAAATGTAAAAATACAATATCCAAACATAAATATTGTTGGACGGAACAATGGTTTTTTTAAAAATACTGAAGAAATTGAAGAAAAATTAGCAGAAGCAAAACCACAATTGGTAATGATTTCTTTAGGTTCTCCAAAACAAGAAATTCTATCTTCCGAATTAAATAAAAAATTTCCTAAAATAATTTTTGTAGGAAGTGGAGGCAGATTAGATATCCTAGCTGGAAAACTAAATCGTGCACCTAAATTTTTTATTAATAATAATTTAGAATGGTTTTATAGACTATTAAAACAACCAAAAAGAATAAAACAACAAATTCTGTTAGTTAAATTTATATATCTTTTGTATTCCAGAAAATTTCTAAATATTATTAAAAGAAATAAATAAGATGTTAATAGGTATTCATAAGGATCTTTATAATGAGTTTGGCCCATTTATTGAAAAATATGAATCTATTTTAAAAATAAATGGGATTGAATCTATTAGGCTTGAAATAAATGAGCCTGAATTTTGGGATAAAGTTAAGGACTTAGATATATTTATTTTTAGGTGGCAACATAATGATGATCATCACCAAATAGCAGAAACTATTCTGCCTGTTATCGAAAATCAACTTCAAATCAAATGCTTCCCCGATTTAAATACTTGCTGGCATTTTGATGATAAAATCAGGCAGTACTATTTATTAAAAAACATGTCTTTTCCAATTATTGAATCTCATGTCTTTTTTGATAAAAATGCTGCATATAAATGGGCTAGCAATGCACATTTTCCTGTTGTTTTTAAACTTAAGGGTGGAGCTGGTTCAATGAATGTTGTTTTGGTTAAAACCAAAAAGCAAGCTATAAAAGTAATAAACAGAATGTTTGGAAGGGGAGTAATAATAAACAAAATTCCTTTCAAGGGCAATACTTCAAAAAAAGATTTCAATTTATACAAATATATTCATCGTTTAGGAGGTAATTTTTTAAGAAAAATTAACGACCGAGACGTAACCCAAGTTTGGCAAAAACATAAGAATTATGTGCTTTTTCAGGATTTTATGCCTAATAACGACTTTGATACAAGAATAACAATTATTGGAAACAGAGCTTTTGGTTTTCGTAGATTAAACAGGAAAAATGATTTTAGATCATCAGGTAGTGGGTATTTAGAATACGATGTAAATGAAATAGATATTGAATTTATTAAGATTGCATTTGAGATTTCAAAAAAGATGAAATTTCAATCTATGGCTTATGATTTCCTATACGATCATGATAAAAACCCTGTGCTTTGTGAGATTAGCTATACTTTTAAAGATAGTGCTGTTTTTAATTGCCCAGGATACTGGGATGACCAAATGCAATGGCATAAAGGAAATTATTGGCCGCAATATTGCCAGTTAGTAGATTTATTGGGATTAGAAAATCTAAAACAACCAATAAAAAAAGGCCACTAAAGTGGCCTATTTTTATTGAATTTTGTTTTATTTTATTGTACAATAATTCTTTTCAACTTTCTGTATGCTTCACCTTCTATTACAAGAAGATACATTCCTTTTTCAAGGTAAGATATTTCAAAATTAATTGTATTAAGTCCTTCTGTATTTTCAAATTGTTTGCTTTCCATCAACTTCCCGGTAATATCAAAAATGCTAATTTTTACCGGCTCAACTTTATTTGAAAAATAATCAAGTGTAAAATTAGTGCTCATAGGATTTGGATAAACATTTAAATCTGAAACTTCACCTGGATAATCATCATGCACACTTAATGTTTTTGAACCGTTTGTGGTAAACAAAATCGGTGTTGTGTATGAACTGAACGCAGAACCATTATATGTTCTAATTTTGCAATTATAATTTGTTCCCGGAGTTAGTCCCGTAATTGTAAATGGACTTGTTTTGGGCCTTACAAACATATAATTTGTTGTTCCGTTTACATAGTAATTTATCAGATAATATGTTGCACCCGAACCATCCCATGATAATGTAACTGTTGTTTCAGTTGGAGTTCCAACAACTTGCAAATTTGAAGCAATAGGAGAGACCCCATCAGGTGTTACTATTTCAATCGGATCACAATAACTGTATGAGGTATAAGCTCCATCAATATTTGATTTTATCTTACAAACATAATTGGTATTTGGGATTAAATCTGTAATTGTAAATGGACTTGAATTTGGGTATTTTGTTTTATAGTCCGTGGTTCCTTCAGGGTAATAAATTAGAAAATAATTTGTTGCACCTGTTCCGTTCCAGGAAACGGTTGCCGAATATGTTGTAGGCGATCCAACAAGGGTAAGTGTTGTGGCTATCCTACTGTCTATCATTCTTTCAGTAATGAGAATATCCTGATCTACTACCTCAACAGTCTTGTCAATACTATAAAAACCGGACCCTTCTATTAGATAATCTGAAGTTCCAGCAGATACATTTTCAAATGTTGCTCTCCCTGTTGACCCGGTAGTCTGAACGGTTCCATTATAAGTGATTTCAGCCCCATCAATTGCTGCGTTTGTTAAATCGTTTATCAATCTGAAGGTAACACTATAAGTCGAAACTCCCCCAGTAACAACATTAACAGTATAATCCTCTGTTTCTCCCCATTCCTGGGTATGATCAACGTCGCAAGCTCCAGGGTCTCCGTTATATTCCATATTTATTCTCATGCGGGTACTTCCAAGGGTTGCGCCGGCAGGAATGGTGATATTTTGACTCAATACACCTGCTGTAACATTTGTAATATCTCCCAAATCATACCCCTCTTCTGCATCAAAAGTATAACTCTTATCCCAATCAAAATATGCCCAGCAATGGTCTGTATAAGCCCCTGCAGTATTAATAGTAACTGATAAAAGATGCGTGCTGTTTAAATTAACATCAGTAGATTGTGCAGTATAATCTCCATATCCACTTGTTGATTCATCACCTGAGGCATTGTTAATAGTATTAAAAGTAACGTTTAAAATATATTCACTTGGATCTGAAGTGTATGTAGAAGCACAATAAGCTGGAGCCTCAACAGTATAGCTGTAGGCCGGTGTTGTTGTAGTTTCATCTGTATTATCTGTTGCTTCTATTTTAAAATATACAGTGGTTCCAATTGTTTGTGCAGGAATCAACGTGCTGGTTTGATAGGTGTTTCCTCCTGTTAAAGTCATATTTATAACATTCCCAAATGTTGTTCCATCTGTACACCATAAACATTTTGCTGTACTAATTGTTCCATTATCTGTAATATCTGCAGATACACTAACAGTACTGGATTCGTAAACAGGATCAGGACTATGAACTACATTAACAATTGTAGGCGCTGACGAACCTCCCATAAAATCAAAATAAATTACTTGTGATGTTTCCGATATGTTTGTTATTGGCTTACTTGTATTTGCAGATGCCCAAGATTGTGAACTTGGAGTAGTGCCATCTGTAAAGCTTGTTGCTCCTGCCGGAAATGCATCTCCTGCTCCGTGAGCTATTGTACCATCAGCTTCTTCCATGTCCATTCCCTGATGAGTAGGATCACAATTAATACAATTTCCTGCACTTGCAATATAGTTTTCATCTACATGATATACCAACAAACCATGACCGGGCAGGTAAGCGTCGAAACCTAACTTTTGTCTGTTTTCTATTACAAAAAATTCATTAGTTGTTGTGGTTGTATACTTATATGCCACCTGATTGTTTTCTACATTGGGCATAGTAATTGAAGCTGCTGTGGTTAATGTGGGTAAAGCAATCCATCCCAGTAAATATTTGGCATAGGCATTATGATGTGCCGGCGAACTTCCACCATTGTTGTAAGAACCACCTGCCATACAATCCCAATTACCTAAATCTTCAGATTCTCCTCCTGATTCCTCATAATCAGTATCATACCAATCGGGTAATCCTAAATTATGACCAAATTCATGGCAAAGTACTCCAATTTTACCCATAGCTCCCCAACTTGTCTCCGGGTTCATAGTATAAGCTTGAATATTAACTCCGTCATAGTAACGGGCATTATCACCATATAAACCCCAGCTATGTGACCAAATATTCGACAAATCTCCTTGTTCAGCGCCATCTCCCTGATGTATTACCATTACACCATCTACATATCCATTTCCGTCATTGTCAAATAATGAAAAATTAACACCACCTGCTTCTGCTGCATCTACTGCTTCTGCTGCTAATGCTTGTTTTCTTGCACCGGTCGGGTCATTCTCTTTCCCATAATAATCATGAGGATTGGCAGCTGTGTACCATCCAACAACAGTAGAATTTACAGTTAAATCTCCGTATGAAGTTTCAAGATAATATTCTTGAAATGATCCTGTCCCATTATATCCTTCTTGATTCATCATATTGTTAAAATTCGATTGAGGAAATGTTGCCGCAGCATCGGGAAATTGAATCAAAATAACCAGCAAATTTCTTGTGCCTGAAGTAGGAAAGGCCTTTGCTGATCCTGATTTTGAGTCTGGCTGATAATCTGAACGAAGCTGGTCAATTTTCTCTGAACTATAAGGAATGCCTTTGTTCTTGTTGTTAAGATATGCCCTTTCAACAGTCGTCTTTTTTTCATTGTCCGAACTAACCAAAACTCCTGAAGGAATGATGTCTCCATTAGAATTATTGTCAGCATATTCATAAAAACCAGATGCGTTTTTTATAATTGCATATCCCTCTTTCGATTCACACCAGTTTACAGCACCATCCCCTTTTTGAAAAAAAGTAATTGTGGTACCATTTGGTTGAATATATCTGATTTCATGAGGGTCTGCCGGAACTCCAAAACTTTTCGCTATAAATTTTAGTTTACTTTCCCCTGTATCTTGTGAAAACATCAGATAAGGCAGAGCCAGAAAGAAACATGATAAAATTAATGTTATTGTAATTTTTTTCATATTAAGAAGATATTAATTTATTAAACAGTTTTTGTTACAAGAAATATTTTACGAAAATGAAATAAAATGGTTTCAATTTTAATGAAAATTGAAAAGGGCTGAAGAGATCATTACGCTGCGCTCATGATGACCCCACTTCGAATATTTTTTATGTTTTTTCTCTAAGCGTAAACAACCTTGTTTACCGGTCATTGCGATCCGCTAGCCAGCGGAGTAGCAACCTCTCCAATCAAACCGTAAACCCTTCAAAACCCTCTTTCAATAAACCCCTCGCCAATCCTCAGCAGATCATTACGCTTCGCTCATGATGACCCCGCTTCGAATGTTTTGTTCATTTTTACCTTACCGAAAACAAATATGTTTACCGGTCATTGCGAGCGCAGCGTCGCAACCTCCCCTACCCAACACTAAGCCCCTCAAACAAATCCCTCCACTCCACATTCGTCCCATTAATCAACTCCTCCTTCCGCTTCCTCGAATACTTCTTAATCTGTTTCTCCCGATCAATAGCTAGTTGCATTGAAGGCAAAACCTCATAATACATCAAATAAAACAAATTGTACTTAGCTGTAAAAGAATGAGGATGCTTCTTAGCCCTGTGTTCCAAAACTCTGTTTACCAAATCATTTGTAACACCAACATACAGCACGTTTTTGTGCTTGTTTGTCAATATATAAACACATTTGCCAATTTTCATTTAGCAAACATAATAATTTGTTTTGTATTTATCATTGCCGCAAACAACATTGTATCCGGGTCATTGCGAGCGCAGCGTCGCAACCTCCTAATCAAACCGAAAGCACAATCAAAACATTCTCCAACAAGCCCTTCTGCCAATCCTCAGCTGATCATTACGCTGCGCTCATGATGACCCTGCTTTGAACATTTTTTACGTTTTTTACCTTACCGAAAACAACCTTGTTTACGGGTCATTGCGATCCGCTAGCCAGCGGAGTAGCAACCTCTCCAATCAAACCGTAAACCCCTTACCCCCCTTCAATCACCCCCAAATACTTCTCCGCAATCTTAATCCAATCATACTCCTTTTTTATCTTTTCTAAATTCATTTGCTTCCATATATCTCTATCAGGATTTACGATATCAATTCCTTTAAAAACCTTACTAAGATCATCAATATCACTAAAATAAAATGCGTTTTCCCCTAAAACACCTTTGTTAAATTCATTTCTATGTGCAATAATTAATGCCCCGGCAGCCATCGTCTCTAACAATGAAGGGTTGGTTCCGCCAACACTATGCCCGTGAATGCATGCTGAAGAATATTGCCTTAAATCAGCAAGTTTCTGGTAATCATATAACCCTTCAATAAAAACAAGATTCGCGTTTGCATTTGTGTTTTTTGAATTTATTTTTTTGTTTGAAATCACAACTAACTTTCTGTCAGAATTGGAATTACTCCAGGCACGAATTATTGTGTCAATCTGATTGTCAGGATCATCCCTGGCAACAGTAAGAAAATAGTTGTCTTCTTCAAGTTTGAATTTTTGCAGTATTTCAGAAGAAAAACCAACCGGAATATCTGCTCCATAAGGAATGTAAATGGCTTCTTTATTATAGGAGGAAAATAGATATTCCTTAATTCCGGGATGGTCGGCAATAAGGACATCAGCAATTTTTACAGCAATTTTTTCTGATTTCATTAGAATGTGCTTTGAAATGGAATGGTATTTTTTTCTTTTCCACTCCATGCCATCCATGTTTACAATTATTTCCGTTTCTTTTCTGTTAAGATACTTAAGCGCAAAAGCAGAAGTCCCATATCCACAAACAATCACCGCATCACATCTCTCTTTAATTGCATGTTTAATACAGATGTAATCGTAATAAAAATGGGCAGCACCTTTTAGAATTTTTTCATGACAAGTTTTTCTTATAATCTTAACCCCTTCAAAATATTGTTCTTTGTAGGGATGATAGTTAGGATTATAAACAAGAACCTCATGCCCATTCGCCACTAATAAAACAGAAAGCTTTTCGGCAAATTGTTCAAATCCCCCGTATTGATTTGGAATACCTCTTGTACCGGCAATTGCAATTTTCATTTTTCGAAATTAATTCTTTTTGACGGGTTATAAAACAGTCTCATAAACCTTAATCTCAGAAGTTCTTTCTTGTATTCTGCTGAACGACTTAATGAAAAGAGGTAAAAGGATTTATTTACTTTATCCCAAACAGATGCTTTTCTTTTGGCAAGTGTTTTCAGGCAAAGTACTCCGGTTTTAGAATGGTTTTTATTATCGTCACCATTATTTTTCATTAGCCAGTCAAGTGATTCAAAAATGCCGGTTAAGGATTTTTGATGATCACTAATGATTTCAAAATCTAATCCTTCAAGTTGAATTTGGAACAGGTCTTTAATCCATTGTAATTCATTCCATTGATGAACCGTTCCATGCAAAGCAAAATAATAAGACGCAAAAGTTTTTCTGGTTGTTTTAACATCAAATCCTGAGATATTGATTCTTTCAGTTTGAGTAAACAAACTGTTATAATCCACAGGCAGTAAGTGGATATTTGAAAATAATTGCCAGTGAATTTCAACTTTAACTTTTCCCTCACGATTAACAAACTCAGCATTGTGATTTACCTTCTTAAGTTTATCTAAAGGAGTTTTGTTAATACACTTATAGTTTAGCAATCCCATTATTTGAGAGACCTTTTCAATATCATCGGGCATCACAAAAATATCCAGGTCCCTGAAATCCCTTCCTGCCAAATCATTATATAACTGCAATGCCAGGACAGGGCCTTTCATGGTAAACCAGGGAATGTTTTCTTCCTCAAGTTTTTTCCCGATTCTGATCAGTTCATTTGTGAGCAAAAGAGCTCTTTTTGTAATTTTATTCTGGTTTTCTTTAATGCGCTCCACCACCCCCTCAGGCACCCCGTCCCCATGCTCCTTCAAATACCGGTAAACCGCCGGCGTCACCCGATGCCGTTTCATCCACTGCAAAAAAACCTCCCAGTCAACGGCCTTAATCAACTCCTCTTTTGTCCACCGCTCACTGCCGCACATCACCAGCAGGAGCTTGAGCTCCGGAGGATAGGATTCGATGATTTTCTGCAGTTTGTTCATGGTACAAATATAGGAAAAGATAATTCCTTTTGGGAAAATCGAATATTGGAAATGGGATTTTATTGAACCCGCTAGCCTGTGGGTTCCTGTTTGCTACGAAACTAAAACCGTAGGTTTCACCTACGGCTATTATTGTTCAATCCACTATCGTGGATTGGCTCTTCAAGGCAAACAAGAGCTAAAAAAACAAAAGAAACAAAAGGAACCCTTCAAACAAAAAGGAATGCCGACTAAAGTCGAGCATCCTCGAAAATTTCATTTTCGGGACAAAAAAAACGCCGCAGGCAAAGAACAAAAAGAACCCTTCAAACCAAAAGAACCAAACAAACGCCGCAGGCAAAGAACAAAAAGAACTTTAAAAAACCCTTAGAACAAAACAAACAAAAGAAACAAAAAGAACCCCTCA
>Ga0209016_1000340_pt1 | contig 58534 bp, 60 predicted proteins | sample EPASupsiteSAE305_FD_187265 | JGI IMG/M metagenome (GOLD analysis project Ga0209016, IMG submission 187265) | Bioremediated contaminated groundwater microbial communities from EPA Superfund site, New Mexico - SAE3-05 (SPAdes) (version 2) | ecosystem: Environmental > Aquatic > Deep subsurface >... | reverse complement strand
CTATGCTTGATATCGAAATGTACGATTTGGCAGGTTCTACCGTTATTCACTCAACGGGTGGTTGGGCTCTTTTAGCAGCGATAATGATTATCGGTCCAAGAAAAGGTCGTTATCAAGATGGAAAAATTAAAGTTATCCCTGCTTCAAATATACCGCTTGTCGTTCTTGGAGCGCTTTTACTTTGGATAGGTTGGTTTGGCTTTAACGGCGGAAGCGTAGGCTCAATATCAAGTATAGAAAAGGCTAATTTAGTAGCTAAGACAATTATGAATACAAATACGGCAGGACTTGCAGGTGCAATAATCGCCGGAATAATTATGTATGTAAGATACAAGCTTCTTGATATTACCATGATACTAAACGGTGCGTTAGGTGGTTTGGTCGCAATTACTGCGGGACCTGATTTGTATGATTCATATACACCGATTTTAATCGGTTTAGTCGGCGGAGCTTTAGTAGTATTTGCGGTTCCGGTATTTGATAAATTTAAGCTTGATGACCCTGTAGGGGCACTTTCTGTTCATTTGGTAAACGGTATATGGGGAACTTTGGCTGTTGGAATTTTTGCGGATAGCGTATCTTTTATCACTCAGCTAAAAGGTGTATTTCTTGTCGGAATTTTTGCATTTACGGTTTCTTATATAGTTTTATATTTAATTAATAAAATTTCCGTATTTAGAGCAAGCGATGACAATCAACTTGAAGGTATGGATGTAAATGAGTGCGGTGTAGAATCGTATCCTGAATTTAAAAGAGCTATTTAACAAAACAGTAATAGTTTTTTTGTTACTATTGTTTCTATGATTAGACAAAAAAGCTCACTTCTTATATCTCTTGGCATACATGCCACTCTGCTTATAACTCTTTTTTTTACATACAAAATTTATAGTAGTATTGAAAAAAAAGAGGAGCAAACCAAGGTTTGTTTAAAACTTTGCAATATTGAACATACTCAGCAATCGCCACAACAAATAGAACCAAAAAAAATTGAAAAAATCCAAGAAACTATAGAGCAAAAATCAAAAGAGGTTTTAAAAAATGAGAAGATAGTCTCAAAAAATCTGGAGACTAAGGAGATAAAATCTTTTGTTGCGCCTATAAAAGAGGAGATTGTGAACGAAGAAGCTCCCGTTGCAAAAGAGGTTGTCTTAGAGCAAAAAGTCGTTCAAAAAGAGCATTTTGAGATACAAAAAGAGAATCCTGTAGTAAAACAAGAAGAGTTAAGCAAAGAGTATATAGAGGTTAACACGCAAAAAATAGCCCAACTGATAAAAGAGAATTTGTCTTATCCGATTTCGGCTAGAAGAAAAGGGATTGTAGGGAAAGTCGTTGTGAAATTTTACCTAAGTGTAGATGCAAAAGTCACAGATATAAAAGTGGTTGACTCAAGTAGTGAAATTTTAAGCCGTGCAGCAATCAAAACAATAGAAGATTTATCCGGTAAATTTCCAAAACCAGAGAGAGAAATAAGCTTAAGTATCCCCATAAACTATAGTTTAAATTGATATCCATTATCAAAAGTTAAGAAATAAGTAGTTATACTAGTCTTTCAATTATAATCATTTGGATATTAGATGACATTTTTATTTAAAAAAACGGTATCACTATAATGGTTTGCAAATATAATCACGCTCACCATCCGCTTTCAAACCATGAGTATAGCCATGAACACAATCATGAACATCATGATATCGGCGATAAAAAGCTTTTAACTATCTCTTTTGTGATTACATTTGTAGTTATGATAGTTGAAATAGCGGGCGGAATTTATGTAAACTCATTGGCACTCATTAGCGATGCAATCCATATGTTTACCCATGCTTTTGCTTTAGGATTGTCACTTTTTGCTCTTGTAGTTTCTACAAAGAAAATTGATAACAAAAAATCATTCGGATATTTTAGAGCCGAAGTACTAGCAGCGTTTATCAATGGTTTAACAATTGCGTTATCCGTAATATGGATAGTATATGAAGCAGTAATAAGATTTTTAAACCCCGAAGCGATACTAGCGACCGCTACAATAATGATAGCTGCTTTAGGGCTTGTGGTAAATATAATTACGGGGCTTATTTTACTTAAAGCAAATCATGACAATATCAATATAAAATCAGCATTTTTACATATGCTTGCAGATACTTTTTCATCTGCCGCGATTATTATAGGTGCCATAATAATTTATTATACCCATTTTTATATACTCGATACCGTTTTAGCTCTAGTCGTCGCCGTAGTTATAGCAAAATGGGCAAAAGGATTGCTTAGCGATTCCGTGCATGTACTTTTAGAGGGTTCGCCCTATGATGTTGATAGTATAAAAGAGGCTATTTTAGCAGAGTTTGAGTATATAGAAGATGTTCATGATATTCACTGTTGGGAGATTTCACACAACTACTATTATCTTACATGCCATATACTTTTGGATAAAGCTGATGAGGAGCTTTATGATAAAACTATTTCTGAAGTTAGTGAGTTTTTAGAGTGTAAATTTATCATAGCTCACACAACAATCCAGATAGAACACAAAGAGATTTAAAATTTCTTTGTGCCGATATCTTGGAGTGTTTTTGCAGACATACTATCAAGTTCTATTGCAATACTCTCTATCTCTCTAGTGTAAGAGGCATTTTGTGTCGTAGTTTTATCGATATCTCTTATTGAGTCGGTCGCTTCATTGATATCGCTAACTTGCTCCTCTATAGCGCTTCCTATCTCTAAAATAGCTTGAGATAGTGTTTCAACGCTTACATTTATCTCATTTAAGCTTTTTTGAGTGTTTTCTGCCAGTTTTCTCACCTCATCGGCAACAACTGCAAAGCCTCTTCCGTGTTCTCCGGCTCTTGCAGCTTCGATTGCGGCATTGAGAGCTAGTAGATTTGTCTGATCGGCTATATCAGAGATAACATTTATAACCGCTTTTATCTCCATTGACTGGGAGGCTACCTGTTTTGTTTTTTGTGATACATCAATAATTGAGCTATTCGTTGATTCCATTGACGAAGATATGGCTTTTAACATTGATGCCTGTTTTGATGATGCCATGCTTAGGGTCTGCATCTTCTCTTTTAGCGTTATGGATTTTTGAGATAGGTCTGAAGCATTTTGGCTCGATAGTTTCAGCATGTTACGAATTGTCTCACCCATATTGTTGACAGCTAGCGCAATTTTTCCGTTATCGTTTTTAACATTAGCGGTAAAATCAGAATTTTTAAAGTAATCCAGAGTTGCGATAAGGTTGTTTGTATCTTTACAGACGCTATTTTGAAGCGAGTAGAGCATTTTGTTGAGATTTTCTTTTAGTTCATTTAAGGCTTGATTTTTTGTATTCTCGACTACGCTTTGCTCTAAGCTTCCTCTATCTATCCCTGAAACTACTCTTTTTACATCTTCTATGAGAACTCTATCCTCTTCTATATTTTGTTTTGTTTTTAAGATATTTTCATTAACCGCTTTAGCCATCTTTCCTATCTCATCATTTTCATATATCTCAATAGGATTTGCCTCTTTGCTCTCTTTATTTAGATATTTGAAAAAGTTTAACAGCCCCTCTTCAAATGTATCAAGGGGGTTTAGAACAATTTTTCTAATGGTAATTAAAATTGCAATTGTTATAATGGTAATTAGTATAGCTACTAAAGCCAAAGCGCTATTTATAATACTGCTCGCCCCATTTATGGCTTTTTCAACGCTTGTTTTATCTTTTCCTAAAAGATATATACCGATTGAATTACCTTTAAAATCTTTTATATCAGAGTATGTATAAAAATATTTATCATCCAAAAGATAACCGTGCTCTAGGAGTTTTTTACTATCAATTTTTTTTGCAGATTTTAAAAAATCATCATTAATCGTCTTTTGACTTAAAATATAGTTGGAGACTCTGTTTTTGGTATCAGCCAAATCTGCGATGTTTAGAAGTTTGTCATCCATCAAGACTAAAAGATTCTCTTTTTGTGATACGAACTGATTTATAACGGACTCAAAAGCTTGCATAAACTCTAGGGAACCTATGTATTTGCCGTCTTTTATAATAGGAGTTAGACCTCTGATAGTAAGTCCGTTTCTTCCTACTTCTATCGCTGCCATTGATTTTTTATCGGTTTTTACGCTGTTTAGGGTATGTCTAAAGCTGCTTAAATCATCTCCGAATTTTTCTACATTCCAGTTTCTAAGAAAAGATTTTAGATCTTTATCGTGGATGTGGATTTTAACATTTTTAAAACTTGTCTCGCTTTTATATATATCGCCGATAGATTTTAGAGTACCTATAGCCAGCTCTCTGTTGTTCTCATCCAACGCTTTTACTATACTTGCGCCATTTGCAATTGCAACCGCGTTTGTTACGCCGACATCAAATTTAGCACCCATTCTATCTTGTATCTTGGAAACTAGTGCATTTTTTTCATTTTCATAAACCGTTGTTTCAATTCCTGATTTGAAGTAGTTTAAAACAAAAAAACTTATAGCCAACAACACTAAAGATATTGCGCTTATAAGTATCGTGATTTTTTTTCCTATAGATAGCATTTTAACTCCTAAATTTAATATAACATTTTAACATTTTACCGAATATTATAATATTTAATGCCACTTCTTTGTTTTTTTTGCGATTATTTTTTTACGCTGAATAATACAAAATTTTAATAGTATGGTTTATGGCTATATAAGTAGTTTGATGATAGGATTATTTTGATTTATTTAGAAAAAGTGGTGACCCCGAGGAGAATCGAACTCCTGTAACATGGATGAAAACCATGGATCCTTACCGCTAGACGACGGGGCCACTATTAGTGTTTTTTTTAAAATGGTGTCCTGTGATGGATTCGAACCATCGGCCACCTCATTAAAAGTGAGATGCTCTACCGGCTGAGCTAACAAGACATTTACAAACCTACTGTTTGTGGACGCGAATTATAGACAAATAGAATTTATATGTCAAGAAAAAAAGATGTAAATTTCTAAATTGTTATAAAATCTTATCCATTCATATTCTATTCATCTACAAAATATACCATTTAGCAGTAAAATTATAAAAGGTTTGCTATTTAATGAAAATTTTAATTGTTGAAGATGATAAAAAAATAGCCTCTTTTTTGAAAAAAGGTTTAGAAGAGGAATATTTTAGTGTAGATATAACCGATAACGGGGATGAAGCTCTCTATCTGGCAGAGATAAATAGTTATGATGTTATCATTTTAGACATAATGATACACGGTAGTGACGGCTATGAAGTGTGCAAAAAGATAAGAGATGCAAAAGTTACGACTCCTATCATCATGTTAAGTGCGAAAAATGCTATTTTTGACAAAGTAACATTCCTAAATCTCGGAGCAGACGACTACATAACAAAGCCTTTTGATTTTGATGAGTTGTTGGCACGCATAAAAGTACAGCTGCGTAAAAAAGAACAAAGCGACAATATCCTCAAAATAGCCGACTTGGAGTTAAACACAACGACAAAAACGCTCTTTAGAGCCGCGCAAGAGATAGAGTTAACGGCAAAAGAGTACGCTATTTTAGAGTATCTGATGAGAAACAGAGATAGAATTGTCAATGAGAGTGAAATTTTAAATAGCATAAGCAATTTAGACAACGCGACACAAAGCAATGTCGTAAATGTATATATCTACAGGTTGCGTAAAAAGATAGACAAAAACCATACGCTAAAACTTATCAAAACATATAAACATCAAGGGTATAAAATAAGTGAACAAGTTATTTAAAAATATCAGATTTAAACTTCTTTTTTGGCTTGGTATATTTTTGATTACCGTTTTTTCTTTGTTTGGCTATTTACTTATAAATTCATTAAAAAATGCAAATGAACAGTTTATAGAAACAACGCTTTCGATGGCAATAAAAGATTTAAAGTATGAGTTCGAAAATGAAAAAGCTCATGATATAAATGATGTTAAAGAAGAGTTTAATATTGATACTTTGTATATTCAAGTTATAAAAATATCAAATAACGGCAATTATATATTTGAAAAATCCAATGATTTGAAAAATTATGAATTGGATTATAAAAATATCAAGACCAATCTGCTTGAAAAGAATAAGATATATTTTTCAAAACAAAAAAACAGAGATTTAACACATACAAATATTAAAGTTGCAATAACTACGGTAGAGTCAGATGACGCCGAGCCTACGGTTTTGCAATTTGCTATACCTTACGATAGATATCCTGCTTATATTAAAAATATAATTTTAATAGTATTGATTAGTTTGCCGTTGTTGCTCATAGTTATTTTAATAGCAACAAATATCATTATCTCAAAATCACTTATGCAGACAAAAAAAGTGCTAAATGAGGTAAAAAATATAGAAGTTGACCACTTCTCTTTTAACATTCAAAAAACGCATGTTGCCCAAGAGATAGACGAACTTATAGAGACATTTAACAATCTCATCAGGAAAATCCAACAATCCTACAAGAGAGTACGGGAGTTTGGACACAATGCTTCGCATGAGCTTAAAACGCCTCTGACAATCATAAAAGGCGAAGTAGATGTGGGGCTGAGAAAAGAGAGAAGCGTAGAGGAGTATAAAAATATTTTGAAAATCGTACAGAGTGAAGCGCTTCATCTGCAAGATACTATTGAGAAGATACTTTTTTTATCAAATACCGATGAAAATATTATAAAAGATAGTTTTACCGCCATCTCTATGGATACGATAGTAAGAGAAGTCGTAGAGGAGAAGCGACTTCTCGCAAAAAACAAAAACATTTACATGGAACTTTTAGGTTTAGAAGATGTTCGTATGTCGGGGAATGCCGCTTTTTTAAAAATCGCTATAAGCAATTTGCTTGAAAATGCCATAAAATATTCATATACCGATACAAAAATCGAAGTATCGCTCACAAAAGATGGGCTTGTTATAAAAGATTTCGGTTTAGGCATCCCACAAAATGAGATAGAGCATGTTTTTGATAGATTTTACAGGGTGGACAAAGTAAGAAGCAACGCAAGCGGCAGCGGGCTTGGTCTTAGCATCATAAAAACCATACTTGATATTCATAATTTCAAGATATCTATCCAAAGTGTTGAAAATCAATACACCATAGTCACTATAACCTTTCATACATAATTCATTTTGCAAATCTAAAATCTCACTTGACTTCTTGCATAACCTCTTTTTAGATTGCTTCACTTCGTTCGCAATGACGGTCATTGCGAGGAAGAATGACGAAGCAATCTAGGTTATGAAAGAAGTCTACTATATCTTTATGGTGAGGTTTTTATGGTTAAACGCATTTTATTTACAGATTCTCAAAAAGTTATTTTTTTGACGGCAAGTTTTTTGGTTCTATTTTCAAATTTTACATTTTTAAAGAAGCTGTATGAGTTTGCTCTTTTGGAAAATAATTATGCAGTAATGATAACCGCACCTTTTGTTCTCTTTTTGCTTCTTGTTCTTGTACTAAATATAGTGCTGCTTGTAACCTATAAAAGAAGTTTTCAGGGCATTCTCGTTGTTTTACTTCTTGTCTCTTCATTAAGTAGCTATTTTATGAATACATTTGGAACTATCTTAGATAAAGATATGATTGCAAATGCGTTTGAGACGGACAGTGCGGAAGCTTTTGACCTTTTGACACCGAAACTTTATATATATCTGCTCTTGTTTCTTGTGTTGCCTTTTTTTCTTATTTTGAAGTATAAAATAGATTATAAAAGTTATAAAACGGAGCTGTTAAATAGAGCCTTTATGATTTTTGCAACTCTTTTGATTGCGGGAGCTTCTTACATGTTGCTTAGTAAGAGTTACAGTTCTTTTTTTAGAAATCACGGCGAACTTAGACAATATCTAAACCCATCATATCCGATATACTCATTTGTCAAATATGCAAAAAGAGAGTTTCAGGCTCCAAAAGTTATCACACTCATAGCAAGTGACGCTAAAAGAGAAGTAAAAGAGAAAAAAAAGCTGTTTATATTTGTCGTGGGAGAGACTGCAAGAGCGGAGAACTTTTCTCTAAACGGTTATGTCAACGAAACAAATCCGCTTTTGGGTAGTCAAAACGGGATTGTTAATCTTCCTAATTTTTATTCATGTGGTACGGCAACTGCGATTTCGCTTCCGTGTATGTTCTCTAAATTTGCAAAATGTGACTATGATGATGATAAAAAGTACTATGAAAATGTAGTCGATGTACTAAACAAAAGTGGAGTCAGGGTTGTTTGGAGAGATAATAATTCGGGAGGCTCAAAGGGTGTTGCCGATAGGATAAAAAATGTAAAATATTTTGGAGGCGATAGTTACGATGAGATTATGTTTGAGGGTTTGCAGCAAAGCATAGAGGCTTCACATGAAGATACTCTTATAGTCCTGCATCAAGAGGGGAGTCACGGACCGACATACTACAAAAGATATCCTGAGAATTTTAAAAAATTCAAACCTACCTGCGATACTCAGGATTTAGAGAAGTGTACGCAAGAAGAGATAGTAAACACATACAACAACACTATACTCTATACGGACTACTTTTTAGACAAAAGCATAAAGTTTCTTAAAAATAATGAACAGATGTATGAGACATTTATGATGTATGTCTCCGACCACGGAGAGTCTCTTGGAGAAAACGGCATATATCTGCATGGTTTGCCATATATGATAGCGCCGACTTGCCAAAAACATGTGCCTGCGGTTTTCTATTTTAGTCAAAAGATGCAAGACAAAAAAGAGATGCTTGAGAGTTTAAAAACACAAGAGTATTCCCATGACAATATTTTTCACACGCTTTTGGGACTTTTTGGAGTATCTACAAAAGAGTATGATGAAAATTTAGATATATTTCATGGTAAAAAAGTGTCATAAACATAATTTTTACAACATTTTTGATTATAATTTAAAAAAACAAGGGTAAAGGTATGAGATTTTTTTCTATGATTACACTGTTGTCAACTATGCTTTTTGCAACTCAAAATAGTTATTCAACACACTATTCTTGGGTTATGAATATCAATTCAACCGAAGGACGATTTATGGCAGTTGAAAAACAATTCAGGGGATTTGATACGGCAATGATGGAAGTCGATTATAGGTATGAAAACATCAAAAAAGCTATTGGTGGCAAAAACTATGAACTTGCCCTGTATCATTGGCAAAAGATAAAAACGGCGATAGAAAACGGTTATATAAGAAGACCGGAGCGAAAAGAGTCTAGCGAGGTATTTTTTCTAAATAGTGTTTACGGTGAGTTTGAGAATCTTCTTAAATCAAAAAACAGCGCAAAAATAGATGATGGATTTGTTAGTATAAAAAATCACTGCAACGCTTGCCATGTAAATCAAAAAGTCGGATTTATAGTGGTTGAGTAGAGTCGATTTGGGTTGTTTTGCTTTTTCAAAAGCTCTAGCGTTCATATATATTTCATATTGAAATCATAAAATCCTCTTTTTATTAGGAGGAACAAATGAGACTACATGAAACAAATGTAAGCGTAGGCAATTGGCTTTTTAGATATAGAAGCTATATTCCGCTTTTAATGCTTTTTGTTTTAATACCTGCAACTTTAAATAGAACATATCCGTTTGGCATCCATTCGTATGATTTAATTTATGAAATGTTTTGCTTTGGCATATCTATGTTTGGACTTGGCATAAGAGCATATACCATAGGGCACACTCCTATCGGAACATCAGGCAGAAACACAAAAAGACAACTCGCAGATAGCTTAAACATCGATGGAATATATTCTACCACCAGAAATCCGCTTTATTTGGGAAACTTTTTTATGATGCTTGGCGTAGTTATGTTTACTTATGATTTTGCGACGGTTTTAATTTTCGTGCTTTTTTTCTGGCTATATTATGAAAAGATAATTCAAGCAGAAGAGTCGTTTTTGTCCCAAAAGTACAAAGAGGCGTATGAGGAGTATTGCAAAAATACCCGGACATTTATCCCCTCATTTAAAAATTATAGAGTTTCTAAGCTGGAATTTTCTTTTAAAAATGTTTTAAAAAGAGAGTATAACGGTTTTTTCGGGGTTATATTTTCATTTGTCGTATTGGAACTTATAAGCAACTATGTTGTTCAAAACAGAATTTTTATAGATACCCTGTGGAGCTACATATTTATAATCGGTTTGATACTCTTTATAACTTTAAGAACGCTCAAAAAAAATACAAAGCTTTTACATGCAGAGGGAAGATAGTTTCTTCTTTGATTACTATTTTGCGTGTAAAATCATAAATTTTTAAGAAATATTCTGCAAAAGCAAATATTTTTTAAACAAATTTATTCTTAATAAGTTAAAATGTGACAAATTTATCAAAAAAGAGATATTGTGGAAGTTGTTATAATAGCATCGGCATCATTTTTTGCGGCGCTTTTAACCTTTTTTAGCGGATTTGGGCTTGGTACACTCCTTATGCCGATTGTAGCTCTTTTTTTTCCGCCTGCGATTGCAGTTGCCATAACTGCCGTAGTTCATTTTGCAAATAATATACTCAAGTTTTTTTTGGTAGCAAAAAGCGCAGATATAAAGACGCTTATATACTTCGGCGCTCCGGCGGTTCTGTTTGCCTTTTTAGGTGCTTATCTGCTTGGTTCTTTGTCAAATATGGGAACGCTTTATGAGTATGCTCTATTTGGAAAAACTTTTTTTATAACACCGCTTAAGCTCTCCATCGGGCTTTTGATACTCTTTTTTGTACTCTTGGAGTCATTGCCTTTTTTCTCTCAAATTGCACTTGATAAAAAGTGGCTTCCTTTAGGCGGTGTGTTGAGCGGTTTTTTTGGCGGTTTATCCGGAAATCAGGGTGCGTTTAGAAGTATGTTTTTGCTAAAAGCAGGTCTTACTAAAGAGCAGTTTGTCGCAACGGGCGTAGTGCTTGCGGTGATGGTTGATAGTGCTAGGATGCTCATCTATGGAGAGAGTTTTTTGCAAGATACTAACATAGAGTGGAGTATGGTGGTAGTAGCGATGGGTACGGCTTTTTTGGGAACGCTTGTCGGAAACAGACTCTTAAAAAAAGTCTCCATAGATTTTATCCGCATTGTTGTAGCGGTACTTCTTAGTGTTATATCTTTAGGTTTAATATGCGGTATATTGTAGTGCAGATTATATAAAATATTAAAATGAATCTTTTTAGCTTTGAATACCCATATATCATACTGCTTTTAGCTCCTATAATATACTGTATGTATAGATGCAAGGAGCAGATGAAACCGATATATTTTGTGCATCTACACTTTTTATCTGCAAAAAAGAGTTTTTTAAAACTTGAGTGGCTTTTAAAAATAGCTATCTTTGTACTTTTATGTATCGCTCTTGCTTCGCCTATAGTCGTTGATAAGATAAATCCGTCGAACAGAGACGGAAAAGATATAGTTTTGGCAATTGACGGGAGCGGCTCTATGAATGCGTCGGGGTTTGATACCGACGGAGAAGTAAGCAAGCAAGAGCGTTTGAGTAGATTTGAGATAACAAAAATTATTGCAACTGATTTTATAAAAAATAGGCAGAGCGATAATGTAGGCATAGTTTTGTACGGAGATTTTGCTTTTATAGCGTCGCCTATAACTTATGAAAAAGAGATAGTAAGTGATATGCTCGGTTATCTCTCGCATGGTATGGCAGGGCAAAATACCGCCATTGGTGAGGGAATCGCGATGAGTGTTCGTGCATTTAAACACTCTAGGGCTAAGACAAAAATCATTATACTTTTAACGGACGGAGAGCACAACAGCGGTGATATCTCCCCAAAAGATGCAATAAAGTTAGCACAAGATGAAAATATAAAGATATACACAATCGGAATGGGAAACAAAGGCGAAGCGGATGAGGCGCTTTTGAGAAAAATTGCCGATGAGAGCGGCGGAGAATTTTTTAGTGCGGAGTCTGCAAAAGAGTTAAAGGGAGTATATAGCAATATTGATGAGATGGAGTCGTCAAAGATAAAGAGTAAGGAGTATCTTTTAAAAGATTTTTATTATTGGGTTTCTTTGCTGTTTGCGCTAGTGATTTTGCTCTATCTGCTTTATAGAGAGGCAAAAAAATGAGCGTGTTATATCCGCAATATTTTTGGCTTTTGCTTCTTCTCTTACCGCTTTTTATAAAAAGGGATTTTAGAGAGTTTAGGGTTGTCGTTTATGGATATATGCTGACTTTTGTTTTTGTAGTAATTGCACTCAGCCGTCCCGTCATGGAACAAGAACCAATAGAGTCAAAACAGATATTAAGCGATGTGATAATCGGAGTTGACCTCTCTTATTCTATGCAGACAAACGACATTGAACCGACAAGGCTCTCGTACGCAAAAGAGATGTTAAAGAAGTTGGTTGAGAAAGAGCAAAAGAGCAGATTCGGCGTTCTCGGTTTTACTACAAATGCCATTGTTTTATCCCCGATGACGGAAGATAAAGAGCTTCTTCTTCATCTTTTTGCTTCTCTTGACGAAAAGCTCATTATTACAAAAGGCAGCAGCGTTATGTCTGCGTTGGAACTTTCAAGAAAGATGTCAAACTCAAAAAAAGCCACAGTTGTAATATTTAGCGATGGAGCGGATGAGTTAGGTTATGAATCAGAGGCGATTTTCGCTAAAAAAAACAACCTTCTTGTAAATATTTTTATGACGGCTTCAACGATGGGCGGAACCATGAGGCTTGAGGGCGGAGAACTTTTAAAAGATGAGCTTGGCGATATCGTAGTAAGCAGAGAAAATAGTGCGATTAAAGAGATTTCAGATGCTACGGACGGAGTTTATACAAAAGATTTTGATAAACTTCTTGACGCGCTTGATGCTCAAAAATCAAAAGATAAAGAGAGTAAGACCACGATAGTTAGAAATCTGGAACTTTTTTACTATTTTATAGTTTTGGCAATAATTACATTTTTATTTAGCGTTACGACTTTAAGAAAATTTGTGGTGGCGTTTTTGTTACTTTTTGGCGTACATTTAAATGCAAATCAAAATATGGAATTTTTCAATAAAGCGACAGAGTTTTATAGAAGCGGCGAGTATGAAAAAGCGCTTGAGAATTATGAAAGAGTAAAATCAAATGACCCTCAAACAAAATCAATCGTTTACTACAACATTGCTAATTCGCTTGTCAGGCTTCAAGAGTTTAAAAAAGCAAGAGAGGCGTATATTAAATCTTTAACGCTTTTTTATTCTAAAGAAGCAGACGAAAATTTGGAGTTTATCAGAGATGCCGGTGATAAAAAAGAGATGAGTACGGGGAAGCAGCAGAGTAAAGACAAATCTGCTTTGGCAAAAAAAGAGCAGAACTCACAAAAGCAAAAAGAGGGCGGCGGTTCAAATATGAATGTAAGCGCGGCTGCAAGCGGCGGAGATGATAAGGGCAAAAAAACAGAATCGGAGAGTCGGGTGGATTTAAACAGCGGCAAGGCAAAACTCAGCTCAAAACAGTATGAACTTATAAATAAGAGGAGAGTAGATGAAAAAAAACCTTGGTAAGGTATTTTTAGTGATATTAATCTTTTTAAATGTAGAGATTTTTGCTTCGACTTACACATGGAGTGCAACTTCAAATAAAACCACAGCTTATGTAAACGAGCCTATTTATCTCAAATATGTCTGCCTCTTTAGCGACCGTGCCGAACTTTTTAGCGTAGAGTTTAATCCTGCAGGAGAGTATGAAAAATATATAGTAAAAAATTTAAAAGAGAGTCAAAATATAGTTGAGGGCAAAAAGATAAGCAGTTACGAGTTTGTCGCATTTGCCAAAACGCCGGGGAAGATAAAGTTTGATTTTGAAGCTCTAATGAAGCAGACGACAAAAGAGTCTATAGAAGATATGGTAATCGGCAGAGATAATGTAAAAAAAGAGTCAGTTACAAAAAAACAGATAAAACAAGAAATTTTAGAAGTAGATATAAAAGAGACAAATAGTAGTTTAGTCGGAGATTTTAGTATAGAAGTTAAGAAAAATGAGCCAAAAATTAAAGCAAATGAGCCGTATCACCTAACGATAACAATAAAAGGCAACGGAAATTTTAAAGTTCTAAAACCGTTGGAGTTTAACATAGAGGGCGTGAAGATTTTTGCAGGGGAGGTTTTGCAAAAAGAGGAGTTAAGCGAAGCCGGAGAGAGTGGAGAATGGAGTCAGAAATTTGCTTTTGTAGGTGAGGCAGATTTTAAAATTCCTGAGATAAAGATAGAGTATTTTAATCTCAAAGAGCAGAAGAGAGATGTTTTGGTTTTTGATGCGATAACCGTAAGCGTTGAAAAAGGGTTTAGCAAAGAGGAACTGCTTGATAAGGCGGAGGATAATAGTTTTAAGTTTAACTACACTTATCTATACTATGTATTGATTTTTATCGCCGGTTTTTTAATAGGAAAAATAGATATAAAAAAGAGGGTTGTAAAAAAGAGCGCAGATGAAGAGTTTAAAGAAAAAATAGAAAAGACAAAATCTCTTGAAGATCTTATGATGATTTTGGCGTTAAATGATTCAAAGAAATATGAAGAGATAATCTTGAAAATAGAGACAAAAAAGATTACATCATTAAGAGATGCAAAAAAATTGTTGTAAAAAAAGCATATAATGTCATTTAGTTTTAATTTGAGGATTTTTTATGAAAACAATAAGCAATATTAAGTTATTGACGATGGCTGCTATAGCGGCTTTGGGTTTAAGTTTAGGTGGTTGTAGTGCTATGGATACTGCAATTAAAAAAAGAGATTTGGATGTTCAGACTAAAATGTCCGAGACTATATTTTTAGAGCCGGTCGCGCCTGATAAGAGAGTAGTTTATTTTGATATCAGAAACACATCCGACAAAGAGATGAATGTAAAAGAGAGCATAGTATCTGCTTTTAAAAGCAGAGGATATAAGATTACCGATAATCCTAATGAGGCAAACTATATGCTTCAGGGAAATATCTTAAAAGTAGGCAAATCTAACCTTAAAGAGGCACAATCACACCTTGGTTCAGGCTTTGAGGCAGGACTAACCGGTGCAGCTGTAGCCGGTGGAGCCTCGTATGCATTAGGCGGAAGCAACAGAGGTACGGCAGGAGCAGCTTTAGCCGGAGCCGCTATAGGTTTTGTGGGTGATGCTTTGGTTACGGATGTTATGTATGTTATGGTTACGGACTTGCAGATTCGTGAGAGACCGCTTGAGGGAGAGGTAGTTACTCAAACGCAAAAAGCATATTTGGAACAAGGAAGCTCAACTACTACAAAACAGGATATCAAGGGTGGAAAAGTAGAGTGGAAAACATATCGTACTCGTATCGTTAGCACCGCAAACAAAATGAATCTTGAATTTGAAGAGGCGAAACCTGTTCTTGAGAGTGCATTGGCAAAATCAATCTCCGGGATTTTTTAATTTTATATAGTGGTTCTACTATGCCGCTATATTCTGCTCTTTTTATCTTATAGTTAATGGAGATTTCTGATTAATAGTGGATTGCTTCGTTGCTTTGCTCCTCGCAATGACTGTCATTGCGAGCCTCTAAAAATAGTATAAAATAGGATGGTGAATGATTAAAATTTTTAAGATTTTGTCGTTATTTTTAATTTTAATCATAAGTGGCGGATGTTCTCAAAAAGTTACTATCCGCGCACTTGAACCGTCCGAGATAGACCGTGCCGCATCAACTAAAAAGCTTAGCGTAGCAGTATTTGAAAATGACAGAGTCGGGCTTTCAAATAAGATAGAAGCAAATCTTGCCAATAAAAAAATTGATAATAAAAACTATTTTACTATAATCGGCAGAAAAGATTTTGATAAAATAGTAGCTGAACAAAAGATTCAAGACAGCGGTCTGGTAGATGTATCGACTGCCGCTAAAGTGGGTAATTTGATAGGAGCGGAAGCTATAATTTCTGGTCATGTTGGCAGGATAGCATCAAATGATACACACTATTTAGAGACTCGCTTAAGATGTGCAGATAAAAGGTGTAAAGAGTTTGTTGAATATGCTGTAAGATGTACAAAGCGAATCGTCGGTTTGTCGGCAGAAATTCGCATGGTTGATGTTGTAAAAGGCGATATAATCTATGCAGATACTATGAATAAAGCTTCTGAATTTGCTCATTGCAGCGATAACTCTTATCCGTTACTGCCCACAGAGGTAGCCGCACAAAGGCTCGCTGATAGCATAGCGGATGATTTTACATACAAGTTAACACCGCATTACCGTTATTTTGAGGTTGTTTTACTTGAAAAGCCGGATATAAAGTATAACGATAGAGAAGATAAACTTTTGGAAGTCTCTTTGGAGTATATTAAGCAAAATAGGTTTGATAAAGCAGAACAGTTTCTTATTGATTTAATTGACTCAACAGGGCAGAGAAGTTATGTCCCTTTTTATAATTTGGGTGTCGTAAAAGAAGCAGAGGGAAAATATACAGAGGCTCAAAAGTATTATAAAAGAGCGGATGAGTTGATGATAAAACCGGTAGATGAGATAAGCAGAGCATATCTTAGAATCGGCGGTTTGATTGAAAAAAGCAATAGAGCCAAAGAGCAGTTGTCAAAGTAGGATAGGGAATGAATAGATATGTTTTTATAACTGTTTTTATAACGAGCATACTTTTTCTCTCCGGCTGTTCATCCCAAAAAGAGGTAGATTTAACCCCAAAAAAAGTGCTTCCCTCTTGGTATGCAAATCCTCCGCAAACAACATCAACAACACTCTATGCAACGGGCGAGGGTGAAGGTAGGGATGAAGCCGTGGCAAATGCGCTAAGCATGATGGCTTCAACCCTAAGCGTATCCATAGCATCGCAATTTAGCTCAAAAAAAGTTGTAAAAGAGGGGCTGGAGAATAGTGTCAGTTCAACTGTTTCAAACGAGATTCAAAGTGATGTTAAAAAAATCCGCATCAGCCATTATGAAATTCTTAACTCTCAGGAATTCGGTTTTAAAAAATATATAGTTTTAATCAAATCAGATAAACAAAAGCTCTTTGAGAGTCTGAAAAATGAGCTACAACAGAAGTTTGCTTTTATAGAGAGCCAGATAAAACAGTCTCAAAAATATAATGCGATAGAGCAGTTAAATATCTACAAAAAAGCAAAAGCCGATACTGATGAGGTACCAAATATTTTAACGGTAATGAATGTTTTAAACACTACTTTTGATGCAAGAGAGTATATCGGTAAAATAGAGATGATGGAGAGCCGCCATAGCACTTTGCTCGCATCTATTAGCATGAGCATTGAGTGTGATGAAGAGTCAAAAAATTTAGAGACGCACATAAAAGAGGGACTTAGCTCAAAAAAAGTGCAAATCAAAAATAGCGGTGGTGAAAAACACTTTTTTATAACCGTATCTTCAAATATTCAAAAAGCCTCTTCATACGGATTTGTGCTTGCCCGATCTGCCATAGAGATAACCGTAAGAGATTATAAAAACTCTGTCATAGGAAGCAAAAAGTTAAATATCGTAGGACAATCAACGCAAGGTTATGAGATAGCCAAAGAGAGTGTTGCCATAAAATTCGGTGAAATGATAAAAAAAGAGGGCATAGGTAAAATTATAGGCTTGGATTTATAGCTAATTATTAACGCCGTTTTGATATACTCCGTAAATAAAAATATTAATTAAACTCTCTGATAATATAGATTGTTTCACCGTTTTACTCCTCGCGATGACGGTCATTGCGAGCCTTTAAAAAAGGCGTGGCAATCTAAAAACATTGTTAATCAGAGGTATCAATTTATCAGATAAGGTTTGTAAAGTATGATTTCTAAAATAGAGTTGATAAAAAAAGAAGTTTCAAAGGTTGTCGTAGGTCAAGAGAAGATGATAGACGCTCTTTTAATTGGACTGCTGTGTGAGGGGCATATTCTTATAGAGGGCGTTCCCGGACTTGCAAAAACTACGACGGTAAATGCACTTGCTCAAAGCTTGGGGCTTAACTTTAAACGCGCTCAATTTACTCCCGATTTGCTTCCCTCAGACATACTCGGAGCAGAGATTTATGATCCGCAAAGTAACAGTTTTAAAATCAAAAAAGGTCCTATTTTTACAAACTTACTTTTAGCAGACGAGATAAACCGTGCTCCCGCAAAAGTCCAATCTGCCTTGCTTGAAGTTATGCAAGAGAAGCAAGTTACGCTTGGCGATACTTCGTTTAAGCTAGAACCTCCATTTTTTGTTATGGCGACTCAAAATCCTGTTGAACAAGAGGGTGTTTACCAACTTCCCGAAGCTCAACTTGATAGATTTATGTTAAAACTTATAGTCGATTACAACACAAAGGCGCAAGAGTTGGAGATTGCCAGAAGAATATCAAGCGGCAATTTTGAGACAATTCATACTGTTATTACGCATGAGGATTTGGAGGAGTTGAAAAAAGCCGTAAAAGCCGTACATGTAGATTCGCAGGTTGAAGAGTACATGATAGAGCTTGTAAATGCAACAAGAAATCCGGACGAGTACGGACTCGGCGAGATTAAAAACTATATACAGTTTGGTGCATCGCCTCGTGTGAGTATAGATATGTTTAAAGCAGTAAAAGCTATGGCATATTTGCGAGGTAAAGATTTTGTAACGCCTGTTGATGTGGCTTTCATCGCAAAAGAGCTTATGCGTCACCGCATTGTTTTAACTTACGAAGCAGAAGCGGAGGGTATTACGACAGATGAGATTATACAGAGAGTTTTAGAAACCGTAGCGATACCGTAAAAAGTATAAAATTATGAGCAAACTACAAAAAATTTTGGTTCGTGCAAGGCGACAAGTCTTTAGCGAAATGGTCGGTAACAACCCTTCTGTCTTTCAAGGCGAGGGTTACGATTTTATCGAACTTCGCGAATATATGAGCGGTGATGATATCCGCCATATCGACTGGAATATTACCGCTAAGATGCAAAAACCTTTTATCAAAATCTTTCGTGAAGAGAGGGAACTTAGTGTCGTTATAGTTTCTGTTTTAAACGGAAGCGTACATTTTGGTTCAAAAAAATTTAAACAAGAGAGTATAGCCGAAATAGTGGCGCTTCTTGGGTATTCAACGCTTAAAAACGGAGATTTGCTTAGTTCGTATATCTTTACGGATGAGATGATTTCACACTCAAAACCGAGCAAAAAACTACATCTTGTTCAAAAGAGCGTTGAAGAGGTTTTAAATTTTGATGCGTTAAACCAAAAAGTTGATTTTAAAGTTATTGCAGACACTCTTTTTAAAAGACTCAAGAGAAAATCTCTGATTTTAATAGTGGGTGACTATTTTGAGATACCTGATTTTAAACTTTTAGCTAAAAAACATGAGGTAATCTCAGTTATAGTAAGAGACAGACTTGAAGAAAATCCGCCTGAGATGGGTTTTGCATCTTTGGTAGACCCACAAAGCGGAGCGGTGTTAGAGGGTGACTTTAACGCTTCAAGTGTTAGGGCATATAGTAAAAAAGTTGCCGCGCATGACCATAACCTCTTTGAGAAACTTAGAAAAGATGATATAAGATTTACAAAAGTATATACTGATTCTACGCCAAGTGTTGCGCTTCGTAGACTTTTTGAGGGCAGATAGATGGCAGATATGCAAAGTTATGATATACCGCTTCACGATATAAAGCCGATTGTAGAGATAGAGGAGTATTCGCTCTACTACTTTTTGGGTATCTCTTTTTTTGCCGTTGCTTTGATTTTGGGAGTGGCTTATCTTATCTACACAAAGCTACAAAAACGAAACCGATACAACAAAAGAAAAGAGCATTTCAACTGTTTAAATACACTAGATTTAAGCAGTACGAAAGAGAGTGCCTATGATATTACTTTTTACGGTGCGACATTTAAAAATGACTCTTCAAGACATAAAGAGATGTATGATAATTTACTCGGTAGACTTGAGCAGTATAAGTACAAAAAAGATGTTGACGCTTATGACGATGAAACTCTCGGTTATATAGAACTTTACAAAGGCATGGTTGATGTTTGATGGAATCTACTTTGAGTTTCCTCAAATAGCATCCGTACTTCTTCTCTTTATCCTGTGTGCGAAGCTCTGCAAAATAAGATTACACTCTATCTACTTTCCTCATACTAGCGGTTTTTTAAAAAACACCATATCGGCATCCAAACCGCTTTTTTTTCTAAAATGGCTTGGAATCGTGATGATGATTGTTGCACTCATGTCGCCGGTAAAAGATGAGACATACGAGTTGGAGCCAAAAAACGGTTATGACATTGCTTTGATTTTAGACGCTTCGGAATCCATGAAAGCAGAAGGGTTTGATACAAATAATCAACGATTAAACAGATTTGATGTTGTAAAGAGCATAGTTGGCGATTTTATAGAAAAAAGAAAAAATGACAATATAGGTTTGGTTGTTTTTGGAGCATTCTCCTTTATAGCTTCGCCGCTTACTTATGATGAAAATATTTTAAGCAAGATTGTCTCACAACTCTATATCGGAATGGCAGGAAAATATACGGCGCTCAATACCTCGCTTGCGCAAGGCGTGAATCTTCTGAAAATGAGTAAATCAAAAACCAAGATAGCTATTTTGCTCACAGACGGTTACAGTACGCCCCAAATAGACAAAATCCCGCTTGATGTTGCCGTAGATATGATAAAAAAAGAGAGTATAAAGGTCTATCCCATCGGTATAGGCATGCCTCATGAGTACAATAAAGAGGTACTGCAAAAAATAGCAAATGAGAGCGGCGGAGTTGCTTTTGGAGCTTCAAGCGCAAATGAATTAAAAGAGATATATCAAAAAATCGATGAACTGGAAAAATCCGAGATAAAAAATGAGAGTTTCAGTTATGTAAAATATTACTATCACTTTCCGCTCTTTGTGTCGCTTCTTGCTTTGATGCTCTATGTTTATTTAAGAAATAAAAGAGGGTATGCATGAGTTTTTTGCACCCTGAATTTTTATATTATATGCTGCCGCCGCTATTTGTCCTTTTTGGTTTTTTGCTTACCCAAAAAGAGTCTCATGCGCACTTTTTTTCAAAAGAAGTTATGGATAAACTTCGAGTAAGCGCAAATACATTGACACTTCAAGCAAGAAACGCTCTTTTTTTGCTTATGGGATTTTTGATGATAATCGCCCTTGCACAACCCGTCATAAAAGAGGGTAAAACTCAGGTAATGGCAAAAAGTGCGGATATTATGATTGCCATAGATATATCTGACTCTATGCTTGCAACAGATATTTATCCAAATCGCTTAGAAGCGGCAAAACAGAAGGTGCTTGCTCTTTTGGGTGGGGCTTTAAATGAACGCATCGGCGTAGTGGCATTTGCAAAAGACTCATATTTGGTCTCACCGCTTAGTTTTGATAAAAGCGCGGTGTCGTTTTTGCTTCGTCAGTTGGATACGGCTTCAATTACCGAAAAAGGAACTGATTTTTTATCTCTTTTGGATGTGGTGGGCAAAGTGCAGGAGAATAAAGATAAGAAGTATCTTCTAATTTTGAGCGACGGCGGAGACAAAGATGATTTTAGCTCTGAGATAGAGCTGGCAAAAAAGCATAATATAACAGTGTTCATCTTAGGCACGGCAACAAAAAAAGGCTCACCCATAAAGCTTCAAGACGGAACTTTCATAAAATATAACGGCGATATTATTATCTCAAAACTCAATGAAAAAATTGCGGATTTGGCGGTACAAACGGGCGGTGTTTACATAGAGAGCACAACCTCTTTAGATGATATAAAAACAATGCTAAGCGAGATAGCAAATGTTAGTGAGAAAAAAGAGCTAAAGAGCCAAGAGATTCAAAAAAACAGACCGCTATTTTACTATCCTCTTGGAGTTGCTCTTTTCATTTTACTTATCGCTACAAGTTCTCTGAGCAAGAGAAAAAGTGCAAATGCCGCATCTCTGTTTATACTCTTCTCTCTTCTTTTTAATTCATCTTATGCCCAAGCAGGAATGTTTGACTTTATAGAGTTGAAAAAAGCAAAAGAGGCTTATGAAAACGGCGAGTTCGAAGAGTCGGCAAAGCTATATGAAAAGTACGCAAAAGAGAGTGCAAAACCTGAGGGATATTTTAATGCCGGAAATGCTTTTTACAAACAACAAAAGTATAAAGAGGCGATAGAGTCATACAATAAAGCAACCTTTAATGGTGAAGACGCAAAAGCAAAAAATTTCTCAAATTTGGGTAACGCCTATGCCAAAGAGGCAAAGCAGGATAGTTTGCAAAAGGCAAAAGAGGCTTATGAAAAATCTCTTGGTATTAAAGAAGATAGAGAAACAAGAGAAAATCTGCAAGAGGTTGAAAAACTCATAGAGAAGCAAAAAGAGAACGAACAGAACAAAGATAAAGAGAATAAACAAAACGATAAAGATCAAGATTCGAAAGAGGGTGAGAAAAAATCGGACAAAAAAGATAAACCAAAAGAACAAAAAGAGAGTTCAAAAGATAAAGAGTCCAAAGATAAAGAGAATAGTTCCGATGAGGCAAAAAGTCAAAAAGAACAAAACGATAAATCCGATAATGACCAATCTAAACAAGATAGTAAAAAAGATGAGTCAAAAGAGACACAAAAGAGTGATAAAAATGCTTCAAAGAGTTCGCAGGCAATACCTCAAAAGCCAGATAAAGAGAACATGAGTGATGCTGAACAGCAGAAGTGGATAGAGCAGCTAAGTACAAAAAACAGTACATATCTCTATAAGTTAAATGATGAAAAATCAAAGAGCAGTAATTTAAATGAGAAGCCTTGGTAAGAACTCATTTAAGTAAGAATTGATTTAAAGGAAAAAAATTGAACACTATTTTAAAACTACTATTTTCACTGCTTATAAGTTCATACACGCTAGAAGCGTCTGTTATAGCTAAAGTCGATTCTAAAAAAGTAGAACTTGGAGAGATGGTTACTTACTCTTTAACTATTTTTGGAGAGGATATCACAAGACCCAATATTCAAAGATTGTGCGATAGCGATGTCATCTCTACGAGTTCTCAAACAAATATGCAGATTATAAACGGACATGTCAGTAAAAGTTATACGCTAAGTTATAAATTTGTGCCGCAAAAGAGTTGTAAGATTGAGCCTCTCGAAGTTGATATAAACGGCAAGATAGAAGCAAGCAATGCCGTAGAGATAGAAGTCTCTCCCGTAAGCGGAACAAAAGATTCTGATTTTACTTTAACTCTTAGCAGTGATAAAAAAGAGCTTTTTGTCGGTGAATCGTTTGACTTGACGCTTACTTTTAAGCAAAAAAGCAATGCTGAGGCCGTTGATAGTAAATTTACGCCTCCCGAGTTAAAAGGTTTTTGGGTTAAAAGTGAGTCAAAACAGCAGAGATATCAGGATGGAAGCGAGACCATAACAAAAATAGTCTATACAATGGCACCGCAAAGAGCAGGAGAGTTAAAAATCACAAAAGCTCAAATGCATATAGCTTCAAGAAGTAAAAGTGCAGATAATTTTGGTGCTTGGATTCCTACGATAAAGTGGAAGAGTTACTTCTCAAACGAACTGACTTTTGATGTTAAACCGCTACCGGCAGGGATAACTTTGGCAGGTAGTTTTAGTATAAATGCAGCCGTCGATAAAACTGATATAGATGCAAATGAGCCTGTAAATGTTACTATTGAACTGCATGGAAGCGGAAATCTGGAGGATATAAAAAGTTTTAAACCAAGCGTAGAGGGAGTAGCTGTTTTTGATGAGAAGATTGCAATAGAGGGTACAAAACTGACTCAAAAGATAGCTTTTGTAGCCGAGAGAGATTTTGTTATTCCGTCATTTTCTATAAATTATTTTGACACAAAAACAAAAGAGATAAAAACTATATCAACCAAAGAGATAGCCGTAAATGTAAAAAACTCCAAACCGCAAGAGACCCTAAATATAAAAAAACAAGAGCTCAAAAGTGAGATAGATGAAGATGTAAAAACTGCTAAAGTTGATACCGCATTTCTTGTTACGATATTTTTATTAGGTCTTGCATGCGGGATTTTGATTATAATTTTTAAAGAAAAAATAAGTTTTAAAAGAGAGCAAAAAAGCTCTATAAAAGAGCCGAAAACTCTTTTAGTAAAACTTCTGCCTTTTAATGACGATGAAACCGTTAAAAATATAGTAAATATTTTGGAGAAAAATATTTACGCAAATCAAAAGATTGAGATAGATAAAAAAATCTTAAAAGAGATTTTAAAAAAATATAAAATATATTAATCCAAGATATCATGAAGCCTATTTCCGGCTTCTAAGTTTTTATGCACTTTTTCCCACTCTTCATTTTCAATGTACCCTTTAAGAAGTTTTAGCTCATCTTCAAATAGTTCTATGGCTTCAATAAGGTTTGTTTTGTTCTGTCTAAAGATATCTTCCCACATATTTGCGGAACTCTTTGCCAAACGGCTCATAGAGCGAAATCCACCTGCTGCAAGAGTTAAAATATTGCGTTTATTCTCTTGATTCATAACCGTATTTGCAAGAGAGTATGAGATAGCATGAGGCATATGAGAGATAAATGCCGCATGTCGGTCATGCTCATTTGCAGGCATAAAATATTTTTTCATCTCAAGTGCTTTAAATATCTTTTTTGCAATTTTTACCTGCTCATCTCCGCTGTCGTCAATATCGCATAAAACTACGACTTTATCCCTGTATAAATCATCTATTGCCGCTTTTGGACCAAAATTTTCAGTTCCCGTCATAGGATGAGCTGCTACAAAGTTTTTTCTTATTTCCGGTGGAACAGAAGCGATAATTTTGGCTTTTGTACTTCCTAAATCTATAATTGCCGTCTCTTTTTTTACATCGGTTAAATTTTTAAGCGCCGATATAACTCCATCAACCGGGATTGCGAGAAAAATAACATCATAATTTTTAATTTCGTTAAACTCCACTATACTATCGACTAGACCAAGTTCCATAGCCTCTTGTTGATGAATTTGATTGTGGTCGCTTCCTACAATGCTACTGACAAAATCCAATTTTTTTAAACTTATGGCAAGCGAACCCCCCATAAGACCCAATCCCACTATCGCTACATTCATTTTATAATTCTTTGTAATTAATTTGCTAAATTATACAGAGTTTACTTAATATTAACCTCATAAAAGGTAAAATCTCTCCTTATTTCAAAATCTTGGAAACTTAATGAGAATATTTTTACCACTATTTCTATCTCTTTTGGCGGCAAACTCTTTTGCAGACACAATAAAATCAATAAAGTATGACGGCATGGTTCACATGTCAGAGTCCGTAGCACTTAGAATGCTTAAGTTTGAAGTGGGCGATACGCTTAACAAAGAGATGCTTGATGCGTCAATAAAAGCATATTACAAGCAGGGTTACTTTGATGATATTTGGGCAGATATGAATGATGATGGAGTTTTGACATTTCACTTTAAAGAGAAACCGCATATCTCAAAGATAGAGTTAAAAGGGTGGAAAGAGAACGATTCCGATATAAGAAATAGCATCGTTCAGATAAAAGTGGGTTCACTCTATGATGAGAAAAAACTTGAAGCCGCAAAAAAAAGAATTATTGAAGCGATAAATAAAGATGCAAAAATTGACAGTGTGGTTGAGATCCAAAAAGAATATCTTGAAAACGGAAGTATAGCGGTTACTTTTTTGGTAAACGAGGGTGAAGAGATAATTATTGACGAGCTAATTTACAGCGGTATGCATAACTTAGATATTGATGAACTTGATGATGTTATCGCAAATAAAGAACGAGAATTTATGGGATGGTTTTGGGGTAGAGACGACGGCAAGATGAAAGTAGCCGATTTGGCGTATGACCCTCTTAGAATCCGTGATGTTTATATGCAGCATGGTTATTTGGATATTGATGTAAACGAACCGTTTGCAAAAGTAAATTTTGATAATTACACCGCTGATATGAGTTATCAGATAGCAGAGGGAGAAGTTTACAGCGTTAGCGGGATAAATATAAATCAAGTTAAAAATGTAGTAGATGATGCTCTCATTAGAGAGTTGATAAAACTAGAAGTGGGTAAACCTTTTAATATCAAGACTTTTCGTGAAGATGCCCAAAGAATCAAAACTCTTATAGCGGATTTGAGTTATGCATTTGTTGAAGTTGTTCCGGATTTGAAAAAAGATAAAGATAAGCGAACCGTTGAAGTTGTTTTTAAAATTACACCGGGTGATAAAGTCAAGATTAGAAATGTAATCATCTCAGGAAACAATAGAACGCTAGATAGAATTATAAGAAGAGAGCTTTATCTCGGTCCAAACGATATGTACTCGTTAACGGATTTAACAGACTCAAGAAATGCACTTGGACGACTTGGTTTTTTTGACGGAAACACTATTGAGGAAAAAAGGATAAACAATCAAACTATGGATTTGATTGTTAAAGTAAAAGAGGCGCCTACCGGAAATATTCAGCTTGGCGGCGGATATGGAAGTTACGGCGGGATTCTTATAAGTGTTGCAGTTAATGATAGAAATATTTGGGGCTCGGGTATCGATGTCGGTATAAAAGCAGAGCGTTCCGAGTTGACCTCAAACTACTCGTTTAGCATATCAAATCCACGACTAAACGATAGCGATTTCAGCGGTAATTTCTCTATTTTTACATCTGAGTATCAGTATAACGATTATACTGTCTTATCGGACGGATTAAATCTTGGAGTCGGGCATAGATTTACTAGATATATTAGCGGGCATATCGGTTATGGATTTTCAAGCAATAGTTATAAATTTGAAGAAGATTCAGAATATATATATGATCCGTATTTTCAAAATTATGCAAAAAGTTCGGTTACTCTAAGTGCAAAATATGATAATACTGATGATTTTTATATGCCTAGAAAAGGAATTATATTAACCCAAAGTATAGAAAATGCAGGAATCGGTGCAGATGCAAGTTTCATAAAGAGCAGAACAGGTTTTTCTGCATTTAAAGGACTTGATGAGTATGTAGGCTTTGACCTTATCGCCAGATACAAAGCAAAGTTAAACTATGTAAAAGAGCTTGATTTTCTTCCGGTAGCCGAGAGGTTTTACATGGGTGGTATCGGAAGTGTAAGAGGGTATGAGTCATATTCATTATCTCCGAAAACAAAAGTAGATCCAAGTGCTGATGACGGAATAAGAAGATACGGGGGCGAGTATAGTGCTACAAACAGCTTTGAGTTAAGTTTTCCTCTGGTTCCAAAAGCAAAAATGCGTATAGTTACATATCTTGATTGGGGTTATATCGGGACAAGCGAGAGTGCAGGAAATGGCTTTGATGTGCAAAACCTATCTCGTGGCGGATTTGGAACCGGATTGGAGTGGTTCTCTCCGGTTGGACCGATTCAGTTGATGTTCTCAAAACCTCTAGCAGAAGAGCAGGGTGACAAAACGGCAGTATTTGAGTTTACTATGGGGCAGAGATTTTAATATTCTGTCATTGCGAGCCTCTGCAAGAGGCGCGGCAATCTAATTTTGGTTTAATCAGAGATTTCAATTATAAGAATGAAATGTTTATACCGCCGCTTTTCATTATTTCCAATTTTTCTATACTCTCTTTTGCCAAATAGAGACTGTTTTTAGACTCTATTTTTAGCTCACCATTTTCAAAACTAAGTATAAAATCAATATTTCGCGGTTGATGTGATAACAGTGCGACACCCAAAGAGAGAAGATAGCTAAGAGAGTTTAGCTGATCTATACTAGGAAGAAGATCTTTGAATTTTTCTACATGTTGCGATGATGGAAGTTTTCTTTTTGCATATCGTGCCAATGTCGCAATAAGGATTATCTGCTTGTGCGTAAAACCAAACTCTAAGGCATCTTCTATGAGATAGTAGCTGTGTCTGTTGTGAGAGTAGTAGTGGATAGAATTTCCGCTAATATAGAGTTTTGCAGCAATAGAGAGCTCATGACGATACTTTTTATCAATATTAAGTGTTTGGTGTGTTAAGTCAAAAAGCTCTTTTGTGACTCTGCATAGTTGGTTTGCATAAGCGAGATTATCAACATGTGAATCAAGTATATAGCGCATAGACGCGTTGTAATTTGGAGGAAATCTATCTTTTGATGTTCTAAGCAAATCGGCTAAAAAAGCACCCTCTCTCACACCGACACCGCTTGTAATCAGATTTTTTACTCTAAATTTTTTTAAGACTCTTAGAAGTATTAATGCCCCGGGCTTTATAACATCAAATCTATCATTTTTTATGCCTAATTTTTTCAAATCATCTTCATCTGAGATTAGGATTTTTTTCAAAAATTGTATAAATTCGTCATAGTTTGGCTCATAAGCATGAAGCTTCTGTATGGGATAGTCACTGTTATTTAGTATAGCATTAGATATAGCTCTAAATGAACCGCCAATACCGATGATTGTTTGAGGATTAATCTCTTCTAATTGCGAAAGTTCAGAATCAATATATTTTTTGGCACCCTCAATATCGTTTGTATCAAAAAATAGCTCTTTTAGTCGTACAGTTCCAAGGTTGAGGGAAATGTTTAAACTAATTTCTTTGTTATTTATAAGCGAAAATTCAGTTGAACCGCCGCCGATATCTATACTTAGAGCATTTTTTTGCTCCGGTAAAAGATTTGCACATGCAATTGCGCCGAGGTAGGCCTCTCTTTGACCGTCTATAACTTTTATCTGCAGACCGATGGAGTTTTTTACTCTGTTTATAAAATCTTTTTTATTTGGTGCATCTCTTAGTGCAGAAGTTGCGACACAAAGAACTTTTCTAGCTTTAAGAGAAGAGATTATGGATGAGAAGTTTTCTAGCGCATCAAAGGCTCTTTGCATAGGAACTTCTTGAAGAATACCGTTGTTCTGATAAGCATGCTCGGAGAGACGGACTCTACTTTTTGCTTCATGTAAAATATGAAATGCAAAACGAGAACTTTTTTCATAAACGACCATTCTAACAGAGTTAGAACCGATGTCTATGACTGCTACTCTTTTTGACATCTAATGCTTTTTACTCTTCGTCTTGTAGTTGTTTATATTTAAATTGAAGCTCTGCAATTGACTCTATGTTATCTTTATCGGGGATAATACAATCAACAGGGCAAACCGATACACATGCAGGTTCATCGTAAACGCTAACACACTCTGTACAGCGATCAGGATCTATGAAGTAGACAGGGTCTCCCTCTTCAATAGCCATAGTAGGACACTCTTCGCGGCACGCATCACACGCAATACACTCATCATTTATTAGTAAAGCCATTAAAATACCTTATAGTTATAGTCCAATTTAAATATATTTTAAAAATATATTTTTATGTGCACGATTTATATCGAAATAAAGCTTTATTATTTTTTAAACTTTACTATTTTTTATTTATAGGCACTATGCATGATAGCTTTGAGTTTAGGTTTAGGCTAGATACTGTTCCCACAACTCCGTCCGTTCTGTTTTTGATGCTTATTTTTGCGCCTAGTGCATCTGCCGCACTTTTAGCCAAAAAAAGTCCAAGTCCTACTCCCGGCTTATTCCCTTCTCGTTTAAACGGTGCAAATAGATCTGAACTCTCATCGATTCCACATCCTTCGTCTATTACTTCAATGAGTAATCCATAGCTGTTTAGTGAGCTTACGAGGGTTACACTTTTGTCTTTGGGTGTAAATTTTAGTGCATTTTGTAAGAAATTTTGAATAATTTGGTTGAGCAGGTTTACTTGAAGAAATGCCATATAACCGTTTGGTTCAAAATTCATATAAAGTGTTTTGCCCTCGTTTTCGGCTAAAAGTTTAAAATCATCCGCTTTTTGGTGAAGAACTTCTATAACATCAACTTCCTGAGGTTTTTCTAACTGCGCACCCTCTTGACGACCTATGTTGAGTATATTTGAGACAATGATATTCATTTCGTCTACCGTCTTGTTTGTTACTTTAAGGGCATCTATATACTCTTCCGCCGAGCGTTTTTTTATAAGAGTTACTTGATTTTTTAGTTTTATAACGGCAAGCGGAGTTTTTAGCTCATGTGCAGTTCCGATAAAAAGCTCTTTTTGGTATTTCACGAAGTTTTGTATTCTCGCTATTAGGTGGTTGATGGTTGTGCCGAGTGGCTCAAACTCTTCAGGCAACTCTTCTACGACAATAGGACGCATAAGATGTTCATTCATATTTGAGAGTTTGTTGCTTAGAGTTTTAACGGGTGTTACCAACATTTTGGATAAGCCGATAGCATAAATAACTACAAGTAAAAATCCTGCAATATTTATAATAAAAAGATAGTTAAGTATTTTATCAAGAAGTAATTTTGTGGATGTTATCTCTTTTGTGATTTTTAGATAACTAAGCTCATCCAAGCTAAATGGATATAGAAGCGTTAGATATGTTTTAGAGTTTTTGGTTGTCTCATAGAGGTCAATATCTAAGTGTGCTTTTTTTAGATTAACTATCTCTATACTCAATCCTAAATAGATTTCGGGCGTAGGTATTTCACTACCGTAAATAGACTGGTTGCTTGCTACATTTTTTGCATAATTAAGAAGCTCTTCATGTTTCTCTTCAATGATAGATCTTTGGATATAGAAGTATAAAAGAGATGAAAATATAAATATAAGCGATGCGGAGGCAAAGATAAGTTGAATTAGAAAGCTTTGTCTGATACTACTTTTTGAGAACATCTATTCACCCACAGGAACAAAAATGTGTAATTGTAACCTATTTAGTTGAAACTTACGATTAAGAGATGTTTTTAATCGACTCCGCACATTGCGCGGAGCAGAGGTATTAATTTATCTCTTTTGGAAAGCAAAAACGGTAACCGCGGCGACGAACGGTCTCTATCGTAGTAATGTTTAAAGGCTTATCCATTTTTTGTCTAATCTGGTTAATCGCAACTTCAATTACATTTGGAGTAACAAGTTCAGGTTCTTCCCAGATTGCATCAAGCAACTGCTCTTTAGAAACTATTTGATCACGGTGGCGTGCTAAGTGAGTAAGAACTTCAAAAGGTTTACCTTTAAGCTCTATCTCTTGCTCTTTATATGTAATTTTTTCCTCTTCAGGATTAATTATTAAATCTTCGATTTCGATAATATTGCTGCCGCCAAAGCGAAGACGAGCATCAAGACGAGCAACCAAAACATCAAAATCAAACGGTTTTCTAATGTAATCATCCGCACCGCTTCTTAGAGCTTCGATTTCACTCTCATTATCATCTCTTGCAGATAAAACTACAACAACCGTTTTCGGGGTTTTTGATTTAATGTCACCTATAATATCAACGCTATTTCCATCCGGAAGCATCCAGTCCATTAGTACTAAATCGTAATTTCGAATATCTAAGTAGTACTCTCCATCTTTAAGAGTCTCTACAACATCGCTTTGGTAACCAAACTCTTTTAAACCCTCTGCAAGCATTTTGTTTAATGTAACTTCATCTTCTATAATAAGAATGCGCATAAATTTATGTCCTATAAGTGAATATTTTGGCGAAATCATATCATATTTTTAGGTTAATTTAAAGAAAATTTCAATTTTTTTTAATAAAACTTTAACTTATGTTTAAGATTGAGATTTGTAATGATTGCTTACACTTACCTTGCAGCCGCTTAAAATCGACGGTTTGGTTATCTTTAAATCTATACTTTTTATGGTGTTGAATTCTTTAATTAATTTTAAATTTATATTTTCTAATGCATCTTCAATAAGTAAAAATTTACCTTTTTTCATCATATTTTCAATAATTTCAACAACATCGACATAGTTTATAAATTTTTTTTGGTAATCATACTCAATAGCAAGATTTATAATTACATCTTGAGGCGTTATTCTCTCAAAATCCAAAATTCCAATAATGCATTGAAATTTAAAATCTTCTATATGTATCGTCATACGACTCTTTTTTCTTCACCCTTGATAAGACGAACTATATTTGGGATATGTTTATAGAAAAGTATAAATCCTATAATAATTACGGGGGCATGAGCCATATCAGGATGAAGAATAAAACTAGCAATCATAAGTGCAACAAGAGCCGTAAGAGAAGAGAGTGAAGAGATGCGGATAAACTTCGCTCCAAGTGCCCAAACAATGAGTGCGATAACGGTTTCAATCGGCAGCATAAACATCATAACCCCCATGCCCGTTGCCACGCCTTTACCGCCTTCAAAGTTTAAATATGGGCTAAAACAGTGACCGATTACGGCTAAAACGGATATACCCCAAAGTGTAGCTTCGCTAACTCCCGCAAAATATGCAACAATTAAAACTAAAACACCTTTTATAGCATCTAGTGCCAGTGTTGCAGCGCCCAGCTTCTTTGCCAATGATGGGTTTGTCTCTTTAACGACCCTTAAAACATTTGTTGCACCGATACTGCCTGAGCCGCTGGTTTTAATGTCTACACCTGCATATTTTTTAGCCAAAAGCAAACCAAAAGGAATCCCCCCTACTAAATAAGCCGCTATAAAAAATTGAGCATTTGTGTTAAATAAAAAGTCCATTCATCAACCTGTTAAAATTTTTTTAACATTGTACTTAACATACTATTATAGACATATAAAATCTATTTGGTATAATAACGCCACTATAAAAAGATGAGGAATTTTTTTTGCAATTAAGTAATGAAGAATTAAAACAAAAAATTAGCGAATATAAAAAAAAGTTAAGTGTAACAGTTGTTGCGCATTTTTATCAAAGAGATGAAGTTTTTGAGATGGGTGATATAACCGGTGATTCTCTTGAACTTGCAATCAAAACAAGAGACGACAACTCTGACTTTGTTGTTTTCTGCGGAGTTGGATTTATGGGGCAGAGCGTAAAAGTTCTCTCTCCAAACAAAAGAGTCGTTATGCCAAAAGCCGCGTGCTGTGCGATGGCTGTAATGATAGACGGTATACAGTTTGACGCATCCGTAAAAGCGCTTAATGAAGCGGGGATTCCAAATGAAAACATCTTGCCGATTACTTACATCAACTCAAATGCCGATGTAAAAGCAAAAGTCGGAGAGATGGGCGGTATGGTTTGTACAAGTTCAAATGCGAAAAAAATCATTACAACCGCACTGCAAGAGGGTAAAAAAATACTTTTTGTTCCCGATAGATGTTTGGGGCAAAATATAGCAAATCAGATGGGACTAAAATCTTGCGTAATCGGTGATGGTTCAAGTTTGCTTGATGCCGACATAATATGTTTTAACGGTTTTTGCTCCGTACATCAGCTTTTTACGGTTGAGGATATAAATTTTTACCGTAAAAAATATCCTGGAATTTTGATAGCAGTGCATCCAGAATGTGACCCTGCAATATGCGGTGCAGCTGATTTTGTGGGTTCAACTTCTCAGCTTATAAAGTATATAAGAGAATTGCCTGAAGATCAAAAAGTAGCCGTCGGAACCGAATTTAACCTTGTGAATCGTCTTCGTCCGAAAAATACTTTCGTTCTCTCTTCCACAAAACCGGAGTGTCCTACTATGAATGAAACTACACTCAAAGATGTTTATGATGTACTTAAATCTATTGATGAGGGTGAGCCTTTAAATGAGATATTTGTAGATGAAAAAACGCAAAAATGGGCAAAAATCGCATTAGAGAGAATGTTGGCACTATGATAGAAGAGTTTGTAAAAGCAACACTGTCTCAAGATGTAGGTCGCGGTGATTTGTATGCTTTGGTTGAGCCGAGTGTGGATGCAACTGCGAAAATAATTGCAAAAAGTAACGGTGTTATGGCTGGAATAGAGTATATAAATGTTTTGGCAAAGTTGGAAGATTTTGAGATAAAATGGAACAAAAACGACTCACAAACTTTCAGCAAGGGCGACATATTAGCGACTTTAAGCGGAACTTCGCATGTGCTTTTAAAAATCGAGAGAACACTTTTAAATATGCTTCTTCATGCTAGTTCTATCGCAACGCTAACCAAAAAATATGTGGACATCGTGGAGCCTTACGATGTTAAACTACTAGATACAAGAAAGACAAGACCGCTTTTGAGAGTGTTTGAAAAGTATGCGACAAGATGCGGTGGAGCGGTTAATCACCGTATGGGTTTGGATGACTCTTTGATGATAAAAGATACGCATCTAAAAACTATAAAAGATCTCAAAAGTTATATAGAAAAAGCAAGAAAAGTCATTCCTTTTACTTCAAAAATAGAAGTAGAAGTAGAAGATTTTGAGATGGCAAAAATAGCTTTTGTAGCAGGAGCCGATATCGTTATGTGCGATAATATGACGCCGCAGCAGATAGTAGAAATAGTAAAGTATAGAGATGAAAATCACTCGCATATACTGCTTGAAGCAAGTGGAAATATCTCGTTTGAAACCATAGAGAGCTATGCTAAAACAGGTGTTGATGCCATTAGCAGCGGCTCGCTTATCCATCAGGCAAATTGGATTGACTTATCTATGAAGATAGATTAGAATTTTATTGAAAAATCATTTAACGATTTTATGCGTTCTTCTAGGAGAGATTAATGGCAGATGATGCCCAAATAACCGAAGAATACATTGTTTTGAACGAAAAAGGAACTTGTCCCTTTTTCTACGCTAGCCGCTATGGCACTAAAGTAAAATCATTTAACGATTTATGCGTTCTTCTAGGAGAGATTAATGGCAGATGATGCTGAAAAAACCGAAGAACCCACCGCCAAGAAGATAGAGGATGCCCGCAATGAGGGTAATGTTCCTAAATCTCAGGAGGCTTCCGGTGTTGTAACTCTTTTTGTCGCAATTTTAGCTTTTATAATGCTTTTTCCATATATGAGAGAGCATACGGTGTTTTTGTTTAAGTACTATTTCTCATTACTAGGTATGCCTCTTGATAGGGCGATGATGATTGATATAGCTATTGTAACTATTAGAGAGTTTCTTCTTATAGTAATGCCGCTCTCTTTTGCAGTTGCAATCGCCGGTGTAATAGCTGCAGTGGCACAATTCGGTTTTTTATTTACAACAAAAGCAATTACTCCCGATTTTGCAAAAATAGATCCCATCAAGGGAACAAAAAATCTATTTTCGATAAAAAAAATGATTGAAGGCGTAAAGATAACTTTTAAATCTTTTACGACTTTGGGAATTGGTTTTATTTTCTTCTTTTTATTTATAGTCGAACTTCCGACCGTTGCTCTTTTTGGGTTTGGAGAACAGATGTCGTGGCTTAAAGATAAAGTTCTTATTATCGCATTTGTGATGCTTTTAATTATATTTGTTTTTGCTATGATTGATTTGATAATAGTTCGAAAGCAATATTTTGACGGTCTTAAAATGAGCAAACAAGAGATTAAAGATGAGATGAAAAATATGGATGGAGACCCGTTAATAAAAGCAAAGATTCGTCAAATTCAGATGCAGGCTTCAAGGAAAAGAATGATGGCAGCAGTCCCTACCGCGGATGTCGTTATAACAAATCCGACTCACTATGCAGTTGCCATAAAGTACGATGAAGAGAAGTCTCATGCGCCTATTGTTGTGGCAAAAGGTATGGATAATATAGCACAGCAGATTAAAAAAATAGCTAGAGAAAATGGAGTACATGTGGTTCAAAATCCTCCGCTTGCAAGAAATTTATATGCACAAGTAGATTTGGACAGGCCTATACCGACTGAGCTTTTTGCAGCAGTCGCCGAAGTTTTGGCTTATGTTTACAAAATGAATAAGAAGTAGTATACAATTGCAAAAAAGATAGATAAGTTGAACGAAATATTAAGAAAAATAGATAAAGCAAATCATATTGTTGTAGTATCGCATATTAGTCCTGATGCGGATTCTATAGGCAGTGCGAGTGCGATGTATAGCTTTTTACTGCAAAATCATAAAAAAGTTTCATGGTTTTGTAAAACAGAAATTATAGATCAAAAACTCTCATGTATTCCGTGGTTTGAAAAGATTAGAACATCATTTCCGGGTTCTGTTGATTTGGCAATATCACTGGATTGCGCGGATAAAAAACGCATAGGCGTAGAGATAGAGTGTGATTTGATAAACATAGACCATCATGCAAGCAACACCCTCTACGGCAGCGTAAATTTAGTTAAAGTCGATTCTATAAGTACGACTGAGATTTTATATGATTTTTTTACGACAAACGGCGTAAAAATAAACAAAAAGATGGCGACAGCTTTGTACGCAGGATTGTTGGATGACTCCGATGCTTTTTTATCTGATAGCGTTGATGGCACAACATTTGCTACCGTTAAAGAGTTGATAGAACAGGGTGCCGATTTTAAACTCTGTAATAAAAGTATTATGAAAAGTGTTTCATTGGCAGCTTTAAGATTAAAAGCAGTTATGTTTAAAAATATGTCGCTAGAGTGCGACGGAAGAGTTGCACTATTTTGCGTCAGCGATGAAGATATGAAGGCAAGCGGTGCAGATGCTTTGGATTGTGAAGCTCCGCTTGAAGAGTCATTAAATCTTGCTTATGTCGAAGTTGCTTTGCTTCTTAGACAAAACAGCGATTTTACGATAAAAGGTTCACTTCGCTCAAAATCTGGTGTCGATGTCGCTAAAATCGCTTCTGAAGTAGGCGGCGGTGGGCATGTCAGCAGAGCAGGTTTTGATTTGAATATCACTCAATCTTTGCAAGAGGCAAAGAGTAAAATATTAATTTTAATAAAAAAGGATTTGTAGTTTGAGAAGAGGAAAAAATAACGGGTCTTCATTGGTATTATTGAGTTTATTTGCAATGATTGCGGGTGGAGTTTTTTATGTATATAATTCGGCAATGTTTGAAAAAGATGTCCCAAAGATTTCAATGGATAAGAGCGGATATTGGAACTTAAAAAATCCACTAGAGATTGCAATAAATGATGCAAGCGGACTAAAATCATATAAAGTTACTCTAAAGAGCAGCACAGAAGAGACGGTTTTATATCATGAGCAGTTTATGACAGCAAAAGAGTCCGTACTTGTAAAATTAGAACCGCCCAAAAGCGCTTATGTTATGAAAGACAAAGAGATTAAAATAATTGTTGAAGCGCTAGATGCGAGCAAATGGAACTTTTTTAAGGGAAATAGCGTTGTAGCTGAATCTAAATATATTATTGATAAAAAAAGACCACAGCTGAACATTATTTCAAATTCATACAAAATAGGCAGAGGCGGTGCCGCACTTGTTATATTTAAAGCAGAAGATGAAAACTTAAAAGAGTTCTATATTGAAACAAATTTCGGTAAAAAATTTTTAGCACAGCCGTTTTATAAAGAGGGGTATTTTATCTCTCTTATAGCTTGGCCTATTGCCGAAGAGAGCTTCAAAGCGACCGTTGTTGCAAAAGATCATGCGCAAAATGTATCTCAAGCGTATGTTCCGCTCTTTTTGCAAAACAAAATTTATAATGTTTCAAACATAAAGATAAGCAATGACTTTTTAAAAGGAAAGATTGCAGATTTGGCAGAAGAGTTTGACGAAACACAGGGAATTTCAGTTCCGATAGAGCAGTTTAAAATGATTAATGAAACGGTAAGAATAAAAAATGAGAAATTGATTCATGAAATAACATCAAAAGTTCCTACTGAAATGATAAGTGATTTTTCTATAACCGAGATGTATCCTCTTAGAAATGGTGCCGTTGTTGCGCAATTCGGAGATCATAGAATATACTCTTATGAGGATAAGGTTGTTAGTGAGGCGTACCATATGGGAGTAGATTTGGCAAGTAATGCAATGTCTGAGATAAAAACTCAAAGCAGCGGTGAAGTTGTTTATGCTGCTTATAACGGTCTGTACGGAAATATGCCGATTATTCATCACGGTTTAGGTTTATATACGCTTTACGGTCACTGTTCAACTCTAAATGTTAATATAGGTGATTTCGTAAAACCGGATATGAGTATAGCAAATACAGGTAAAAGCGGATATGCTATGGGAGATCATCTGCATTTTGGAGTTCTTATTCAAGGTATTGAAGTTCGTCCTGCAGAGTGGATGGATCGTTCTTGGATGAAGTTAAATATAACGGATGTTATAAATAGCGCTAAAGAGATTATGAATAAGGTATGATATGTATCAGACAACTATAAAAAAGAGTGTTGAACTAGTTGGAATAGGACTTCATAAGGGTTCTGCAGTGAAATTAAAGTTAGAGCCGCTAGAATCAAACAGCGGACTTGTATTTTATAGAAGCGATGTAGATGTAGCTATTCCTCTTATTCCTGATAATGTTGTTGATACGAAAATGGCTACGGTTATTGGAAAAGATGGCTATGTTATTTCAACAATAGAGCATATGTTATCCGCTATTTATGCTTATGGAATCGACAATCTTAGAATAGTTGTTGATGCTGATGAAATTCCTGTTATGGATGGAAGCAGTGCAAGTTTTTGTATGCTTTTAGATGAAGCGGGCTTGGTTCAATTGGATGTACCTAAAAAAATTATGCTGATTAAAAAAGAGGTGGTTGTCCAAGAGGGAGATAAGTATGTAAAACTCTCTCCGTCACCTGATTTGAAGTATGCTTTTACTATTAAATTTCCGCATCCCGTTATCCAAAAACAAGAGTTCGTTTTAAATTTTACAAAGCAAAATTATAAAGACGAGATAGCAAGAGCTAGAACTTTCGGTTTTTTGCATGAAGTTCAATACCTTCGTTCAAAAGGTCTTGCTCTTGGCGGATCACTAGAAAATGCAGTTGTTTTAGATGAGAAAAAGGTTTTAAATCCTGAGGGGCTTAGATACTCTGATGAGTTCGTAAGACATAAGATACTAGATGCAATCGGTGATATGGCTCTTATCGGTATGAATTTTGTAGGTAATTATGAAGCAATGGCGGGTAGTCATGACCTTAACCATAAATTAACCCTTGAACTTTTAAAAGATGCTCAAAATTATGAAGTGGTAGAACTTGTCGGCGAGAAAACAAAAGAGTTAGAAAAAGCGTATGCTTAAGAGAGTTGATTTACTCTTTATCACCCTCTCTTCTCCGCTTCAAGTCGGAATATATGAAGATAACAGACTTATAGAGACTATTGTAACTCATGAAAAAAGTTCAGATATTTTGCCAAAGATATTTGATGAACTCTCGCGCAGATATGTTATAAAAAAACTTTTTTATGCCAATGGACCGGGTAGTTTTATGGCGATAAAAATAGCATATATATTTCTAAAATCGATGAGTATATTGAAAAATATACCGCTTTATGCGACGGATGCATTTTATTTTAATAAAAATCAGCCAATCAAAGCGATTGGAAAGCTATTTTTTGTTAAAATTTCATCAGAAATAAAAACTCAAAAACTAGAAATAGCACCAGAGGTAAGTTTTATGCTTCCGGATGTGCTTGATTATAGTGAGTTTAGCACAATTGCTACTCCTCTTTATGGCATCGGGGCAGTTGGATAGGAAAAAAGTGACAGTAAGTGTACCAGCAACCAGTGCGAACCTTGGACCAGGATTTGATTCTTTAGGCTTAGCAGTTGATTTAAGAAATGTAGTTGAGTTTCATCCTTCGAAGTTTTTTAGCGTTAGCATTAAAGGCGAGGGTGAAGATAATCCAAAATTAAAAGGCAATAATCTTTTTATTAGTATTTTTAATGAACATTACAATAGATTAACTAAAAAAAGACAAAGCTTTAAATTTAACTTTTATAACCAAATACCCATGTCAAGAGGGCTTGGAAGTTCATCTGCGGTAATTGTCAGTGCTATTGCAAGTGCTCACGAGGCTGCCGGAATTAAAGTTTCAAATAGAAGAATACTCAATCATGCGCTAGTTTATGAGTCTCATCCCGATAATATCACTCCTGCGGTCATGGGCGGCTTTAATGCTGCTACGGTAGAGAAAGGAAAAGTTTTTTCTCAAAAAAAACATCTTCCTAACTATATCAAAGCAGTTGTAGTTATACCGAATAAACAAATGAGTACGGCAAAAGCAAGAACACTTCTTCCTAAATCATACTCAAAAGAAAATGCCGTTTATAATCTTTCTCATACGGCACTTAGTGTTGCTGCATTTTTTAATGAAGATTGGGAGATTTTAAAATTGGCTTCTCAGGATAGATTTCATCAAAAAGCTAGAATGAAAACTCTGCCTGAATTATTTAATGTGCAAAAAATAGCCTATGAGAGCGGAGCGCTTATGAGTACGCTCTCAGGAAGCGGATCCACATTTTTTTCAATGGTTTATGATGAAGATTCGGCAGCAATAGCCAATAAACTTAGTCAAAAATTTCCTGAATTCGTTGTGAAAATATTAGATTTTGATAATGACGGGCTTATTGTGGATAAATAAGTTCGTTTACTTCTTCTATATAAATCAAGGAACTTTTGGATATAATGGCAAAAAAATTTAATCAACCTCTTAGGATGTGTATATCTTGTAGGCAAAGAGATGCACAAAACAATCTTATCAGACTTCAGTGCGTAGATTCACAACTTAGTCTTTTTAGAGGTAGCGGTAGAAGTTTTTATATATGTAAAATTTGTCTTGAAGATAACAAAAAAGTATTAAAAGCACTTATGCGACAATGCAAAAGTGGGGATAGGGACAAATTTTCGAACATACTAAAGGAGATCATCACTGATGACAGAAAAAGTTAGAGTACACGAAATTGCTAAAGAGCTAGGAATAGCTTCTAAAGATGTAGTTAAAAAAGCCTTGGATATGGGACTTGATGTAAAATCAGCAAACAGTTCAGTAACAATGCAAGAAGCTGAAGGTTTAATGAACTATATTATGAATGGCGATCATGCAGAAGCACCAAAACAAGAGATAAAAGTACCTTCTAAGCCTATAAGTGATACTCCAAAAGAAGAAAAAACTCCTAAAGATGAAATCAAAAATATAGAGACGACAACACCAAAAATAGTGCATACCGAGAGTGATAAAAATGATACTTTGGTAAGAGAAGCTCAGAAAATTGAGAAAAAAGAAGAGTCTAAGATAAGAGAAGTTATGCATGAAGTAAATGTAGTAGAAAAAGAGATTAAAGATGAGGGTAATGCATTAGATGTTATCGATTCTAAAAAAATGCAAATAAAGCCATCCGGACTTAAAATTGTTAAAAAGAAACAACCAAAAGAAGAGGAAAAAAGTGTTGAAAGCCATGCTCAACCGATAAAGCAGACTTCAACTATATCTTCTTACGGCAAGATAAGTGCCGAGGTTTTAGAGGAGCTTGCAAAAAAGAAAAAAACAAAGCAGACTTCCGGAGCTAAAAAGCAGGAACAGGGCATAAAAATTGATATTTTCGGCGGTTCTTTAAGCGAAGTTTCTATGGATATGGATGATCAAGTTGTTTTGCTTGATTTGAATGCTACCGAGAGACGCGAAATTATCGCTGATGAGCCAAAAAAATCTAAACTACCAAAGCCGGTCGGAAGAAACTCTAATAAAAAATCAACGCCGAAAGCAAAAAATGTTTCTCGTGATAAGAGAAAAAAATATACTAAAGATAAGCCTGAAGATGTAGTTATAACACATGTTGAGATTCCTGAAGATATTCGTGTTTATGAATTTGCGGAGAAGTTAAACCGTCCAATTTCAGATGTTATAAAAACTCTGTTTAACCTTGGTGTAATGAAGACAAAAAATGACTTTTTGGGTAATGATGAAATTGAGATTTTATCTGAAGAATTTGGCGTTGAAGTAACTATAGTCGATCCTAAAAATGAGTTCAATTATGAAGAGGATTTAGCACAAGAGATTGATAAAGATGCTACTGAGAGACCGCCTGTAATTACAATTATGGGACATGTCGACCATGGTAAAACATCACTTTTAGATGCAATTAGAAAAGCAAAAGTAACGGCTAGCGAGGCCGGCGGTATTACGCAACATATCGGTGCTTATACAATCGAACAGCACGGCAAAGCAATTACTTTTATAGACACTCCTGGTCACGCGGCATTTTCTCAAATGAGACAAAGAGGTACGGATGTTACCGATATTATAGTTATTGTTGTAGCGGCGGATGATGGTGTTAAGCCTCAGACTGATGAAGTTATAAAACTGGCGAAAGAGTCAGGCGTTCCTGTGATTGTAGCACTTAACAAAATGGATAAAGCGACTGCAAACCCAGATATGGTAAAAGCTCAAATGGCTGAACGCGGTCTTAATCCTATTGATTGGGGCGGAGATATCGAGTTTATCCCTCTTTCTGCAAAATCGGGAATGGGAATCGATGAGTTGCTTGAAAATATTTTGCTTACAGCTGAAGTTTTAGATCTTAAGGCAAATGAAAATGCAATGGCAAAAGCTGCCGTTGTTGAGAGTTCTCTTGAAAAAGGTCGCGGTCCTGTTGCTACGGTAATTGTTCAAAACGGAACTTTAAGTGTCGGTGATTATGTAGTTTGCGGTAGTTCATACGGTCGTGTAAAAGCTTTGATTAATGAAAATAAACAGCAGATTAAGAGCATAAAACCTAGTCATACGGCAGTGGTTGTCGGTTTAAATGAAGTTCCGCCTTCAGGTGAAGTTATGATGGCAATGGCTAGCGATAAAGAGGCTAGAGAGTATGCGCAAAAACGACATGAGTATGATAGACACAAAGAGCTTTCTCATAGTACAAAATCTACACTAGAAGATATGACTAGTATGATTGCGGAGGGAAGATTAAAATCTCTTAAAGTTGTTCTTAAAACAGATGTTCACGGTTCACTTGAAGCAATTAGAAGTTCATTAAACGAGCTTAGAAATGATGAAGTAAAAATTAATATTATCTCTTCGGGTGTCGGCGGAATTACGGAAAATGATGTTGAGCTTGTTGGAAATAGTGAAAATTGTGTTTTACTTGGATTTAATGTTCGTCCGACAGGTAGTGTAAAAGCGTTAGCTAAACAGAAAAATGTTGATATAAGAACTTACTCTATTATTTACCAACTACTAGATGATATGACTGGTATGTTAACTGGAATGATGTCACCGAAATTCAGTGAAGAAAATACAGGTCAAGCAGAGGTTAGAGATACATTTAAATCTCCTAAAGGCATGGTTGCAGGCTGTGTTGTTGTTGACGGCAAGCTTGTTCGCGGTGGACTTGTTCGTGTTATTCGTAACGGAGTAGTTGTTCATGAGGGGTCATTGACTTCACTAAAACGCTTCAAAGATGATGTTGAAGAGATAGGTTACGGATATGAGTGTGGGGTTATGATTAAGGGCTATGATGATGTTATTGTCGGCGATGTAATTGAGACATTCAAAAAAATCGAACAAAAAGTATCTCTGTGACAGAAGCCCAGATAAAAGTAAAGAGAACCGAGTCAATTCTTCTTGAGTTGATTCCCGAAGCACTTGGCAGTTTGAATGATAAAAGATTGCATCAGTTAACTGTTATAGATGTTAAATGCTCACGCGGTAGAAGCGATGCTAAAGTTTACATCGATCCCTCTTCATTTAGTGAAGAGGAAAAGAACGACTTTATCAAGCTGCTAAAAAAAGCCAGACCTATTGTAGAGGATTTCTGTATGAAAGATCAAGGTTGGTTTCGTCCTGTAAAGTTTACATTTGAGTTTGATGAACAACTCAAAAAAGCTCAAAGTATTGAAGAGTTGTTTAAAAAAATTGCTAAAGAGTAGGTAGTTTATGAGTTTAGAAAAAGATATAGAAATATTTGCTGCATCAGTAGGTTTAGAACTTTATGATATCTCTAGCGTAAGAGACGGCGATGATACTATCTACAGGGTAAATGTACTCTCAAGTACTTTTGAAGATGGAAAAAGAAAGGGCGTAAGCTTAGATGAGTGCGTTAATCTAACCCGTCTTATCTCTCCTCTTCTTGATGTTAAACCGCCTGTTTCCGGAGATTATAGACTTGAAGTAGGAAGTGCCGGAATTGAGAGAAAAATTACTTCTCTCAAACAGTTTGAAATGTCAATCACGGAAAAAGTGGCTCTTAATTTAAAATCAAAAGAGAAACTTAAAGGAACGCTTCTTAAAGTTGAAGATTCTAAAGTTATTTTAGATGTAGACGGTAAAGAGGTTATAGTTAATTTTGCTGATATCTCAAAAGCCAAAACATATTTTGAATGGTAATTGACAAAAATTTTTATATGAACTTAGCCTTAAGTGAGGCTTGGAAGTATCAGGGGCTAACCTACCCAAATCCGGCAGTAGGTTGTGCAATTGCTGGGAAAAATGGTGAGATTTTAGCAGTGGAAGCTCATAAAAAAGCCGGAGAGCCACATGCTGAAGTTGAAGCGTTAAAAATAGCTTATTATAAATTAACAAATGATTCAAAAATTTTAAAACTTACGACTTCATCACAAATACATACATATCTTTTAGAAAATCACGATAGATGCTTTGAGGGTATATCCCTTTTTACAACACTTGAGCCATGTTCGCATATAGGTAAAACTCCATCTTGTGCAACTCTTCTCTCAAAATTAAAAATTAAAAAACTTTTTGTCGGCTCAAAAGATTCAAATGAAGAGGCATCAGGCGGCAATCAAATAGTAAAAAATGCGAATATTGAAGTCGAAAATGATATCTTGGCAAATGAGTGCAATGATTTGATAACCCCTTTTAATTTATGGCAAAAAGAGAGATTTGTTTTTTTTAAGTGGGCACAGAGATTAAACGGCACAGTTGATGACGGTGTTATAAGTTCAAATAAATCTAGAACTTTAGTTCATGCCATGAGAAACAGATGCGACTTACTTGTCATTGGCGGTAATAGCGTAAGAGTTGACAGACCTACTTTAGACGCAAGGCTGGTAGGTGGCAGGGCGCCTGATATTTTAATAATATCAAAAAGTAGAGAGTTTGATAAAACAATTGGGCTCTTTGGTGTCAAAAACAGAAAGGTTATTATTTCAGATAATTTTTCCATTTTAAAAGATTATAAAAATATTATGATTGAGGGGGGTGGAAATATGTTTGAACTATCTAAGGATATAGTAGATTATTATCTCTGTTTTTTATCTCCAAAAATCGGTGGAAATATTGGCTTTACGGGTAGAGATGAGAAATTTGATATTTTAAATATACAAAAAGATGAGCAAGATATAATAATGTGGATGAAAAGGGATAAATAATTATGGAAAAACAAGAAAAAATTGTATCAATGTTTGATGATATCGCACCTACATACGATACGGCGAATCGTGTTATGAGTATGGGGGTTGATAAGAGCTGGAGAAGAAAGGCTTGTGATTTGGCTTATGGCTTTTATGCAAAAGACTCAATTGATAAAATCGTAGATGTTGCTTGCGGAACCGGTGACATGATGGACTTTTGGAAAAAAAGATCAGAAATAAACGGTATAGCGGTGGGAGAAATAGTAGGTGTTGACCCATCAAATGGTATGGTGAGTGTTGCAAGGGAAAAATTTCCTAAATTTAACTACCATATAGCAAAAGCCACAGAAATTCCGCTTCAAGATTGTAGTGCGGATATTTTAAGCATTACCTACGGTATCAGAAATGTCGTTGAGAGAGAAGCTGCCTTAAGAGAGTTTAACAGAGTTTTAAAATATGGCGGTTTGGTTGTTATCTTAGAGTTTATGAAAAATGAAAATCCGTCTTTTCTTGGAAAAATCAGAGATTTTTATATGAATAAAATATTGCCTAAAGTAGGCGGTTTTATTTCTAAAAATTTGGAAGCTTATGAATATCTGCCAAACTCTATAGAAGATTTCTCAACGGTAGAAAATATGAAAAAAGAGCTTGAAACTGCCGGCTTTGAGATTGTATACGCAAAAAGTTTCTCTATGGATATCTCAACACTCCTCATTGCAAGAAAAAAATAGGTAAGGTCGGTGTATACCCTTAGTGTCTCTTCGCTCAATGAGCAGATAAAAACTCTGCTTGAGAGCACATTTGAGATGGTTTTGGTTGAGGGAGAGCTTTCTCGCATAACATTTCACAACAGCGGACATATTTATTTTACACTTAAAGATGAATCTTCAACCATAAAAGCGGTTATATTTAAAGCAAATGCTGCAAAACTGAAATTTCAACTTCAAGAGGGCTTAAAAGTGGTTCTTGATGGAGCCGTAACGCTCTATAAGCCTCGCGGTGAGTACCAGATAAACTGTTTTACAATCCAGCCATCGGGTCATGGTGCTTTGGCACTTGCCTTTGAGCAGTTAAAAAACAAACTCTCCTCACAAGGCTATTTTGATAGTTCAAGAAAAAAACAGCTTCCCAAGTTTCCAAAAAAAATAGCTATTATAACCTCTGCTACGGGTGCTGCTTTGCAAGATATGCTCAGAGTAGCCCAAAATAGATACAGAGCTTTAGAGATTGATATTTACGATGTTTTGGTTCAGGGAGAGAGTGCGGCACCGTCCATCGCAAAGGCTCTTTCTTTGGCGGATACAAAAGGATATGATATTATCGTGGTAGGTCGCGGCGGCGGAAGCATAGAGGATTTATGGGCTTTTAACGAAGAGATAGTTGCAGATGCAATTTTTAAAGCCCAAACTCCCATAGTCTCCGCTGTCGGGCATGAGATAGACTGGGTTATAAGTGATTTTGTAGCAGATTTAAGAGCTCCGACACCAAGTGCTGCGATGCAGATGATATTGCCGGATGCTAATGAGCTTTATCAGTATATTGACTCCCTTTCATCCGCCTTTACTCAAAAAGTAGAGCAAAAGATTTATAACTCTAAGCAGGAGCTTGCGCATCTTGTCAATTTGTATGCGCAACACTCAATTGAGAGAAAAATAACCCAAAAAATAGATGAAATTAAGCAGGCAAAAGAGACATTTAACCAAACAATTTCATTTAAAATGCAAAGCTTTAGGAAAGATATTGAACTTATAAAAAACAGATTTCCGCATGTTATGGAGAGCAAACTCAATATTGCTCAAAATCAAGTGTATGCCTTGCAAAAAATGTTAGAATCCAACCATCCAAAACTAAGAAACAAAAAGGGTTTTGCGCAGATTTCTAAAGATTCAAAAGTCATTGATATTGCTTCACTTGAGGTAGATGAAATTTTTGATTTGATGAGTGATGAAGTTATCGTAAGCGCAAAAGTTCTAAAAAAAATAAATATATAAGGATTCGTATGAATTATCCGGAGTTTTTTAACAGTGTAGAGAGTATTAAAGTTGTAGATCCGTTGGCAAATGTATTAGGTGCATTTGAGGATGGTTTGTATGAGTTTACATTTTTAGATGTTGTAAAAGCGGCAGGACACAGCTGCCCGACAGTCGCAGGAGCTTATCTTGTTACTTTAGAGGGTTTAAAAGCTCTATATCCAAACTCCCCCGCAGTAAGAGGCGATATAAAAGTAAAATTTAAAGAGTCGCTTGAAGACGGAGTTGCAGGTGTAATTAGCAATGTTGTCACACAAATCACGGGTGCAACCGACAAAAGCGGTTTTAAAGGGTTGGCAGGGAAATTTGCAAGACACTCTTTGATGGATTTTGATGCAAATATCAACTCATCAGTTAGATTTACAAGAGTTGATAGCGGTAAAAGCGTAGATGTCTATTATGACCCATCATCGGTTGGCGGAAACCCAAAAATGCAGCAGTTAATGCAAAAAATGATGGGCGGTATGGCAAACAAGGAAGAGATAAAAGAGTTCGGCGCACTTTGGCAAGACAGAGTTAAGAGAATATTTGAAAACAAATCTAGCGTTGTTAAAGTCGTAGAATTGTAATTTTTTAGTAATCAATATAGTGTATAATCCTAAAAAAAGAGGATTATAATATGGCTTATTTTGATAATGCTAAAGTTGGAGACAGCGTTTATGGTTTAGTATTCGGTGCGGGTGAAGTTTCTCAGATTTTTGAAAATAGCCACTATAAACTGATGGTAATTTTTAAAAACGGTTATGAAGTTCCCTATACCGAAGATGGAGTTCCGGGGTGGGGAAACTTCAGAAAACAGACGCTTTTTTATAAAAATGATATAGATTTAACGGATGTTGACTTTTCCCCTGTTTCAAAAATACTCTCAATTAAAAAGATTATAAAACTAAAAGAGAAGAAAAAACTTCAAGTTAGACTTCCATCAGGTATTTGGAAAAATGTAAAAAAAGCTGAGTCGTCGTATGTTGAAGATCTGCTTGAGAGAGAAAAATACCACATGTTTAGAAAAAAACCGGAAAAAAAAGAGAAATAGTCAGCTCTATGAAATCATCTTCTCTCGTCCGTATTATTATGACTCCTATCGGCAAAATGATAGCCGAGGTCAACGGTGACGCTCTTACTTATCTTGATTTTACAGATGAAGCAGAAGTGGAAGATGGGAGTTCAAATCATCCGCTTTTAGTTAAAATAGAAACGGAACTTGCGGAATACTTTGCAAAAAAACGCCGTATTTTTACTATACCGCTCTCTCCAAGCGGAACAGCTTTTCAAGAAGGTGTTTGGGCGACACTTTGTGCGATACCTTACGGTGCAACTATTTCGTATGCGGATGAAGCAAAAAGCTTCGGCAATCCAAGAGCCACAAGAGCGGTCGCAAATGCAAACTCCAAAAATCCCATCTCTATCCTCATCCCATGTCATCGAGTTATCTCTTCAAACGGCAGTATAGGCGGATATAGCGGAGGATTATGGAGAAAAGAGTTTTTACTCTCTCTTGAGAGGGAGTAATTTTTACTTCAACACCAAAGCCGGAAAATAGGTATGAAGAGTAACTGCCGTTTGTGCAGATAGTTTTTTCATAATTTTATCGATTTTATCCTCTTCATTCCATTTCGGAGCAGTTACCCCGCTAAGTTCAACCAATCTATTTTTAGCATCATAAGCGACGCCGATACTGTCTATCAAACCGACATCTTTTGCTTGGTGAGCCGTAAATATATGGGCATTTGCAAATATATCTCTTTTGTTTATATCCAATCCTCTTGCAGCTGCAACATCAGCCGTAAATAGGTCGTATGTTCCGTATATGACTTTATTTAATTCATTTTTTTCATATTCAGTCCATTCTCTATCCGAGGCGCCGACTTTTTTATACTTTCCGGCTTGAACGCTTTGGGATTTGACACCCACTTTATTCATAAGCTCGCTTATATCGGCTCCTTGCATAATAACGCCGATGCTTCCGACCATAGAGCCGGGATTTGCAATTATTTCATTTGCCCAAATGCTTGCATAGTAGCTACCGCTTGCAATAGTTCCGCTGGCATAAACAACAACAGGTTTTATCTCTTTTGCTCTTTTTATTGCATAGGCAACCTCGATGGAAGGAGCAACAGCTCCGCCCGGAGAATCAACATTTAGTAAAATGCCTTTTATGGAATGATTTTTTGCTGCTTCATCAATTTGTGCTACAACATCTGAAACTTCCATAATAGGACCGGCAAGATTTATTTGTTGAAGGTTGTTTTTTGTCAAGTCTTCATCGCTTTGCGGTGCAAAAATCAGAAAAACGATGAGTAAAAATATCATCGCTTTAAAATGATCTTGAATAAATTTCATTATCGCTAAAATCGGAGAAAATATATTTTTTATAGACTGCATTAACTACCTTTTTTTTAATGTCCCGTTGACATAAACTTTTGAGATATTATATCTATGAAGTATTAAATGAACGGCTAACTCGTCGTTTGGTTCTTTGTCTAAATCAAGTACAATCATATCCGCATTTTTACCCTCTTTAATCTCGCCGGTGTTTAGTTCAAGAGCATTTGCCGCATCTTTGGTAACGCTCATTATAAGTTTTTTTGCCAACTCTAAAAGAGGCATATTTGAGTGCATAAAAAGAGCACACTTCATCTCTTCAAAAAGGTCAAGTTTGTAGTTTGAACTTAGTCCATCCGTTGCCAAAATCCATCTTATCTTATGTTTTTCTAGTTTTGTTAAATCAAGTGCGCCGTTGCCGAGAAGTCTGTTTGAAATAGGGCAGTGAATAACGGTGTGCTGATTTGATGAAATGGTCTCTAGTTCATTTTCATCTGCTTTTACAACATGAGTCAGCAGCGTTTTGTGTCCGTTAAAATGTTCCAAAAATTCACTTGAATCGTTTATTGAACTATTTTGTTTTAATAAGTTTTCAAAAAATCCTTTAAAATCACCCTCGCTTTTATCAAGCCAATCTCTCTCGGCACTGCTCTCCATAAAGTGGGCAGTTAGTTTAAGGTTTTCATTTTTTACTATTTGGAGTGCTTTTTTAATTAAAATCGGGTGAACGGAGTATGGCGAGTGGATAGCAACGGCGGGGTAAAATCCATCTCTTTTAATGCTTTTTGAAGCGTCAAGCCTTGCTAAGAAATCGCCAAAAAGTGCATCAGCCATAGTTGCCTGTGAACCGATTAGTTCATTAAAAAAAACAACATTTTGAGGAGCGTTTGCACAAACATCTAAATCCATACCGTGTGAACTAATTGCACCGAAAGTCGTAATTCCGGACTCTAACATAGAGTCAATAGCCTTTACCATGCACTCGTTGCCGCAGCCGCTTACAAGCTCTTCACGATTTTCTATAACACTGTAAAGCCAAGAGACAAAATCTCCGTAAGATAGGCTGGTTTTGTTGGCGCTAAACTCTATATGCACATGCGCATTTATAAGCCCCGGCATCAATAGAGAATTCTTTTTTAGTTCTATCACATCGGCGTTTGGAAACTCTTTTTTTAACTCTTCAAGCGGAGCAATTTTTCGTATAGTTTTATCAAAAGCAACCGACATATTTAAGAGCAGTGTATCGGGTGTTAAAATATAGTTTGGAGTAATTATCTGCATATTTCATCTTTTTTAAAAATTTAAAATAGATTATGCTTAATTTAGATAAAATAGCTCCTTAAAAATTGTAATTTAATAAAGGTAAAATATGAAAATAGTAGTTATTCAAGGACCAAATTTAAATATGCTTGGTATAAGAGAACCACAAATTTATGGTGGAATGAAACTAGAGCAGATACATTCACAAATGAGAGAGTTTGCAATTCAAAGCGGGTTTGAGATAGAGTTTTTTCAAAGTAATTTCGAGGGTGAGTTAGTAGATAAAATTCAAGAGTGTTACGGAGATGCAAGTGGTATTATTATCAATGCAGCGGCATACACTCATACATCAATCGCTATTCGTGATGCAATTTCAGCAGTTAATCTTCCTACTATAGAGGTTCATATCAGCAATATTCACCGCCGCGAAGAGTTTAGAAAGCAAAATATGATTGCTCCTGTCTGCACATCTTCTATCGTCGGTTTTGGTCCTTTTGGATATCATCTTGCTATGGTCGGAATGGTACAAATTATGAATGAGATAAAAGCGGTTCAAGAGATGCAAAAACAGTCTCAAGCGCCTGAAGCAAACTAGGTTATGTATATAAAGCGTAAATTGGATAAAAGTTTAGAGACTTTTAAAAATTTACGCTCTGTCCATAAAAATAGGGAGAGTTCGCATAGATATATAGCTACCATTGGTGTCGGTGGAAATGTCGGTGATACAATCAGAAGGTTTAATCGCTTATATTTTTATTTAAAAAAAGATAAAAGGGTTGATTTGCTTCAAACATCGTTGATTTTAAAAAATCCTCCTTTTGGTTTTGCAAATCAAGATGATTTTTTTAATTCAATAATTTTACTTAAAACAAGTATGCAGCCACAGCTATTTTTAGATTATTTAATGAGATTAGAGAAAAAGTTTGCACGCAAAAGAAGTTTTGCGAATGCTCCAAGGACGCTAGATTTGGATATTATTTTTTTTGATAACAGAGTTGTTAAAACACCAAAACTTCAAATCCCGCATACAAAGTGGTTCGAGAGACAAAGTGTGCTGATACCATTAATGGATATATATAGATGAAGATATTAACTTTTACGGGAAAAACACCGTCCGAGGCTCTCAAAAAAGCTAGATTGGATCCAAACTATGAGAATATGCTTCATATTGATACAAAAGAGATTCAGAAAAAATCATTAGGGCGTGAGGCTCTTTATGAGATAGTTATGGGTATAGAAACTGACCTGGCTCATACCACATATCAAAAAACAAGCAGCATACCAAAAGACGGCAGACCGCTTACTCAAAAAAGTGCAGATGTCTTATATGACATCTCTCATGCGGCGCAGCAGATATCTAAAATCGCAGATGTGAGAGATCCTCTTTACGAGTATCAAGAGCCTAAAATGCAAGCTACTTTTGAGCCTAAAGAGCTAAAAGAGATAAAAGCGGAAATAGCAAAACTCGGTGATAAGGTTAAAATTATCCAAAATATGTTTTGGGATGAAAAGGCACCGGAGTTGGAGAGCCATATTCCCTCTGAATTTGCAGAGATATATCGTCTTGCCTCTCAAAGCGGAATGAATAGAGAGCATCTTGACGCGATTATGAGAATGACGCTAGAGCATATGCCTTTTAGAATGAGAGAAAATTCAGCAACTATTAAAAGATATTTTCAAACGCTTCTTAGAAAAATGGTTCCGGTAAGGTTGGAAAGCACGCCTTCAGTCGGAAATAAAAAAGTTATGATGTTGGTTGGTCCTACGGGCGTGGGCAAAACAACTTCAGTGGCAAAATTAGCTGCAAGATACTCATATCTTATGCAAAAAAAATATAAAGTCGGTTTGGTTGTATTGGACACCTACCGTATCGGTGCGGTTGAACAGCTGATGCAGTATGCAAGAATGATGAAACTGGGTATTGAAACAGTTGTGGATCCGATAGATTTTGCGAGTGCGCTTGAGTCTCTAAGATATTGTGATTATATTCTTATAGATACTATGGGTTCAAGCCCGTATGATAAAACAAAAATAGAAAAAATTTATGAGTGCTTAGAGGGAAATGATACAAAATATAATATCGATGTTGTTCTAGTTATGCCAAGTTCCATTAAGTATGAAGATTTAAAAGCTACATACGAGAATTTTGCAACGCTTAATGTGGATACTCTCATGTTTACCAAACTGGATGAGACCAGAGGTTTCGGAAATATATTTTCTCTCTCCTATGAGACAAAAAAACCGATAAGCTATTTTTCAGTCGGTCAAGAAGTTCCTGAGGATTTAGTTTGTGCAAGCAGTGATTTTTTAGTTGAGTGCTTGTTAAACGGCTTTAATAGGAGTAAAACATGATAGGTCATCAAGCTCAAAAACTAGAAGAGCTGGTTTCATCTTCTTTGCAAAAAAGATCTAAAAAAACTCGTTTTATTGCTATAACAAGTGGAAAAGGCGGTGTCGGAAAAAGCACTATAAGCTCTAATTTGGCCTATGTTCTTTCTCAAAGTGGACTTAATGTGGGTATTTTTGACGCAGATATCGGTCTTGCGAATTTAGATGTAATGTTCAATGTAAAAATAAAGAAAAATATATTGCATGTACTAAAAGGTGAGGCTAGTGTTTCAGATATTTTGATTCCTATTACAAGAAATCTTATCCTTATCCCAGGTGAGAGCGGTGATGAGATACTAAAATATTCCAATAAAGCCCTTTTTGAGAGATTTATGCAAGAGGCGGAAGTTTTAGATAAACTCGATATTATGATAATAGATACCGGTGCGGGCATAGGAGAACATATTCAGATGTTTTTAGATGCGGCAGATGATGTTATAGTCGTTACAGTACCAGATCCGGCGGCAATAACGGATGCGTATGCTACTATTAAAACAATTGCAACTTCAAGAAATGATATAAGCTTGATAATGAATCAGGTTAGGAGCGAGAAAGAGGCAGTGGCAGTATATGAGAAGATAAAAAAAGTGGCATTGGCAAATATTGGAGATAAACTGAATTTAAAACTAATCGGAAAGATTAACAGTGATATTAAGGTTTCATCTTCGGTAAAGCAGAGAGCGCTTTTTGCTATTTCACACCCTGGTTCAGTCGTGCATAAAGATATAGTCGCTATAGCGAATGTGATAAATAAAAATTTGGAACGGGATGTGCTTGTTACACCAAGTGAGAGCGGGTTATCGGGGCTTTTTAGACGCTTGATAAAACATTTTTAAATAAAATTTGGGGCAGTCATAAATGTTAGGTGAAAATTTTGTATACTTTTTTACTGTTCAAGGTTTTTTTATGGGAATAGTTTTTGGTGTGCTAAAATCATTTGACGCAGAGGGTTTGTTTATATATACATTTTTTATAACTGCGTTTTTTTATCTATTTTCTCATATAATTATTGCATTTTATTATAGAACTACTATCGGAAAGCTTTACTTTTTCCCAAAAGAACTACATGAAAAACAGCTTGATTTATTTGTAAACGAGATTAATAAAAGAGAAAAATTAATAGATTCTGCTATAAAAATTACAGATATCGCAATGAAGACAAATGCTCAAGATACCGGAAAAAATAGATGATTACCGCATACACACAAGATCTTAAGCATAAAGAAGATGAACTTGCAATACAATATCTGCCTGCCGTAAAAGCTATGGCATTTAGGTTAAAAGAGAGACTGCCAAGTTCTATAGACTATATGGATTTATCCGCCATCGGTACAGAGGAGCTTATTAAACTTGCAAGAAGATATGATGAGAGCTTAAATGACTCTTTTTGGGGATATGCCAAAAAAAGAGTTTACGGGGCTATGCTTGATTATTTAAGAAGTTTGGATGTAGTGAGCCGTTCTAGTAGAAAACTTATAAAAGCAATAGATTATGCAGTTGAAGATTATAGAACAATTCATGATAGTGAGCCTAGCGATGAAGAACTAGCAGAGATTTTAGACGAGAGTGTAGAAAAAATACATGAGGCAAGAATCGCTTCATCAATTTATACAGTTATGCCTCTTCATGATCAACTCCAGACCGGCGATGACGGTGCGTCACTTGCAAATATAGAGAGAGACGAGTTAATAAATGTAATTAAAACGGTGCTTGATGGATATAGCCAAAGAGAGCAGTTGATAATACAACTTTACTATTTTGAAGAGTTAAGTTTAAAAGAGATTAGCGAAATGTTAAATATTACTGAATCAAGAATTTCACAGATTCATAAATCGGTAATCCATAAAATTAAAGAGAGTATAGGAGCTTAAGATGGCAGATATACTTTCACAAGAAGAGATAGACGCTCTTTTAGATGTTGTTGATGATGAGGATAGTGATGTCTTTGAAAGTAGCAGTGATTCAACTGTTTCGCAAAGACAGGTAACCCTTTACGATTTTAAGAGACCAAATAGAGTTTCAAAAGAGCAGCTTCGTGCGTTTCGCGGTATTCATGATAAAATGGCAAGATCACTAGCTTCTCAGATATCTTCAATAATGCGTTCAATAGTTGAGATACAACTTCACTCCGTAGATCAGATGACATACGGCGAATTTTTGATGTCTTTGCCAAATCCTACAAGTTTTAATGTCTTTTCAATAAAACCGTTAGAGGGAAGCGGTGTTATAGAGATTAATCCATCAATAGCTTTTCCTATGTTGGATAGACTTTTGGGTGGAAAGGGCGAACCGTTTGATGCAAGCCGTGAATTTTCGGATATAGAGCTTAGCCTTTTTGAAACTATTTTAAGAGTTATGATGAGTACTCTAAAAGAGGCTTGGGGACCGGTTATGGATATTTTTCCAAATATAGAGTCAAAAGAATCAAGCCCTAATGTCGTGCAAATTGTTGCTCAAAACGAGATTGTCGTAATGGTAGTTATGGAAATTATTATCGGGCAAAGTTCAGGTATGATGAATATTTGTTATCCCGTAATTGCTCTTGAGCCGATTTTACCCAAATTGGCAAGCAGAGATTTAATGCTTAATGAAACTAGTACTAAAAAAAGTAGAAACACTGAACTACATGTACTTCTTGGCGGTGCAAAAGTAGGTATAGAAGCGGTGCTTGGTAATGTTGAATTGACTTTGCGAGATATTTTGGAGTTGCAAAACGGTGATATTGTTAGACTTACTAGCCCTGCGGATGATATTGTTACGCTTTGTATTGACGGTAAAGACAGATTCCGCGGTAAAATTGGACTTAGAAGATTTAGAAAATCTATTCAAATTATTGAAGTGATTGATACGGAAAAAGATGCGGTTAAAAGAGCATTAGAGAGTTTTGAAACTATAAGACGAGAAAAAATTTCAGGTGTTAAAGAAATTATGTTCGATGAAGAACAGAGATTAGAAGAGGAGTAGGCAATGAGTAATTTTATGAAGCTATTTGAAAGCGAAACGGTAGGTACCATTGAAGCTTTGATAGGTCAAGCTCCGTCACTAGAGTTAAAAGAGGAACAAGAGTTAAGTATTATTTCAAATATAATTCCTCCGATAGTATTGCTGCATGTAGCTGTAAGCGGAAGTTTAAATGCATCGGCTATGATTGCTTTGACGCCAAATTTGGTTGCTTCTTTATCTGATATGATGATGGGCGAAGAGGGAAGCGGCAGAGAAGATATTAGCGATGATGATTTAGATGCTGCAAAAGAGATTACCTCAAATATATTCGGTGCTATAGGAAATAGTTTATCTGCTCAAAAAGAGCTGCCTGTTCTCTCTTTTAGTGTAGGTAAAGTTGAGTATATCGGAGAAAATAAAGAGGTCTCTTTAGAAAATTACAGCAAAATGTTTGTTTACACTTTCAAAATAGAAAATGTAAAATCTCTTTTTATGTTCATTATGGATGAAAATCTGGAAAATGCGATATTAAATAAACCTAAACCATCCGTGGAAGAAAAAACATTTGACTCCTATAAAGCTCAAGGCACTGCACCTGCAATTTCCCTAAATAACGAAGAGATGAGTAATATATCTCTAATTATGGATGTTAAACTTCCGGTAAAAGTTAGAATCGGAAAGAAAAAGATGTTATTAAAAGATGTTTTAAATATGGATATCGGTTCCGTAGTTGAGTTAAACCAATTGGCAAACGATCCGCTTGAGATATTAGTAGACGACCATGTTATAGCAGAGGGTGAAGTTGTTATTGTAGACGGTAATTTCGGCGTTCAGATAACAACAATTGGAACAAAAAGAGAGAGACTTAATCAGTTGAGATCATAGGGGATAATTTTAAATGCGTAAAAATAGAGATGATTTAGCCAAAAAATATATTAAAGAGATTAAATCAGCCGATGTTTGGAGTGTTTTTAAAATTATCGCAGATTTTGTAAAAGGTTTTGATGAATTAGGAGAGCTTGGACCTACGGTTACGATGTTTGGAAGCTCAAAAGTAGACAGTAGCAGCGAGTATTATAAAAAAGCGCAAGAGTTATCTTCCATATTGGCACAAAGAGGTTTTAACATAATGACGGGCGGTGGACCGGGAGTTATGGAAGCCGCAAACAGAGGTGCTTTTGAATATAAAAGCGTAGAGTCCATCGGTCTTAATATAGATCTTCCGTTTGAACAAATTCCTAACAAATTTACTACTACAGAGCTAAATTTTGACTATTTCTTCTCAAGAAAAGTTATGCTGGTTAAATATTCTATAGCCTATGTTATTTTTCCAGGCGGTTACGGAACATTAGATGAACTCTTTGAAGCTTTGACACTTATACAAACAAAAAAAATAACAGGTGTTAAAGTTTTTATGATAGGAGTCTCTTATTATAAGCCTCTTCTAAAATTTATTGAAAATAAGTTATATAAAAACGGCATGATTACCAAAGAAGATTTTGAACAGATTAGACTCACTGATGATTTGGCGCAAGTAGTCGAAGAGATTGAGGCATCTGTTCTAAATCAAATTAAAATTCTTCAAGAGTGCGGACTTGGCGATACTCAGTATAGCAAATCGCTTATGGAATTTTTTAAAGATAAAAACATAGACGATAAAGAAGCTCAACAGCATGAAAAATAAGAAAGTTTTAGTCGGAATGAGCGGAGGCGTAGATTCTACGATATCTGCACTGCTTTTAAAGGAAGAGGGCTATGAAGTTGAGGGTTTATATATGAAACTTCACTCTAAGGTCGGATACCATGAGATTAATCAGGCAAGAGCACAAAGAGCAGCTGATTTTGTAGGTATGAAACTACATGTAATAGATTTGCAAGATACTTTTAATAAAGAAGTTTTTCAGCCGTTTATAGATACTTATGCCGATGGAAAAACACCAAATCCTTGTGCGTTATGTAATAGAAGCTTAAAATTCGGTGAAATGGTTAAGTTTGCAGACAGTATCGGTGCAGATTATATCGCAACCGGACATTACATCAAAACTGACGGAAAATATTTTTATGAAGCGGACGATGATACAAAAGATCAGAGCTATTTTCTCTTTTATGTCGATAAAAATATATTGCCAAGGCTTCTTTTTCCATTAGGAGATAAGAAAAAAAGCGAGATTAAAGAGTTGGCAGCATCCATAGAAGGACTTGCTTCGTTTGCATCACAAGGTGAATCAACTGAAATTTGTTTTGTCGAAACTACTTATACCGACTTACTTAAAAACTATGTTGAAGTAGATAAGATAGGCGAAGTGTTAGATAAAGAGGGAAATGTAGTGGGTGAACACAGAGGATATATGCACTATACAATCGGAAAAAGAAAAGGTTTTACGGTTAAGGGTGCTCATGACCCTCACTATGTAGTGAGTATAGATGCCAAAAAAAATCAGATAGTAGTAGGAAAAAAAGAAGATTTGGAGTGTAATAGCGTTGTACTTGGCAACTTAAATCTTTATACACAAGAAAAAGAGTTCGATACTACCGTTAAGTTAAGATACAGAACCAAAGCCGTGGCGTGCCATGTTATTATAAAAGACTCTAAAGCGTATGTAGAGTTAAAAGAGAGTGCTTTTGGCGTTGCGATGGGTCAAGCGGCTGTTTTTTATACAGGCAATAAACTCATAGGTGGAGGTTGGATAGAAGAGAATTAAATAAAATATTCAAACTTTCCAAATCCCCCTAAAATTTAAGCCTCTCCTAAGAATCATTTGTCTATAATTCCCATCCACAAACACAGAGACCTAAAGTTTAGGACCTGAAGAAGCCTCAAGTAGAGGTTTTAAGAGAGTTTGA
>Ga0209016_1000338_pt1 | contig 58735 bp, 39 predicted proteins | sample EPASupsiteSAE305_FD_187265 | JGI IMG/M metagenome (GOLD analysis project Ga0209016, IMG submission 187265) | Bioremediated contaminated groundwater microbial communities from EPA Superfund site, New Mexico - SAE3-05 (SPAdes) (version 2) | ecosystem: Environmental > Aquatic > Deep subsurface >... | reverse complement strand
CGGTAACGGCAATCATTGAAAAGGATGAGCTGACCCCGGAAGACTTCCGTCTTGTTTCTGACTTGGTGCAAACCTACGGTGGGATTGAGTACACCGTTGAAAAAGCTCGTGACTGCGTTGAAAACTGCGGACGACACCTCTCCTGTTTTTCTGACAACACCTGTAAACAGGCCTTGCTGAATCTGGCAAGGTACGTGGTGACACGAAACCGTTAAGTTACTCATCACTGGATCCCTGTTCTGCTCACACCCCTTTTTGCTTTTGGAGGATTAAATAGATGAAAAAGTTACTGGTACTGCTCTGTTGTGCTGTTGCCCTTACCTCTGGTTGCAGCAAGGGTACGTCTAATACGCCGGGCAAAACCCCGGCTGAAAAAAGCCAGGCCCCTGAAATCAGTGTTGTTTCCCTTGATAATCAACAGCTGACCCTTGCATCCCTGAAAGGCAAGGTAGTGCTGCTTAACTTCTGGGCCACCTGGTGTCCACCCTGCCGTGAAGAGATCCCCTCCATGATGAAGCTAAACACATTCATGGCTGGTAAGCCGTTTCAGATGGTTTGTGTCTCGGTTGATGAGGGGGGCAAAAAGGCCGTTGAAGAATTCTTTAAAAATTCCGGTTTTTCTTTGCCTGCCTATACTGACCCTAGCGGTCAGGTTTCCAAAACCTACGGTATTACCGGGGTACCCGAGACCTTTGTAATTGATAAAAACGGCATGATTGTGAAGAAAGTAATCGGCGGACTTGATTGGAACAGTCCTGAAGTAATCGCTTTTCTTGAAGGATTGATGAAGTAGTCAGGAATTTTATGGAAACTCCACATATAAGCTATATCGGGGCCTTTGTGGCAGGCCTGCTTTCCTTTCTTTCCCCCTGTGTTCTGCCGCTTATCCCGTCCTACATCACCTACATTACCGGTCTTTCGTTCAGTGATCTGGATGCTGAACATCCAACCCATGTTGTACGCAGAAAGACCATGCTGCATTCCCTGGCCTTTGTCAGTGGCTTTACCGTCGTGTTTGTTCTGTTGGGGGCTTCTGCAACCTACATTGGTTCTTTTTTGCAGCAGCATATGGAGCTGGTTCGTAAGTTTGGCGGGATTCTGATTTTTGTCTTCGGTATTCATGTCACCGGTTTGGTGCCGCTCAGGTGGCTGCTGGGGGAAAAGCGGGTCTCGCTGAAGCATAAGCCAGCCGGGTTTATCGGCAGCTTTCTGGTTGGTCTGGCATTTGCTGCTGGATGGACCCCCTGTATCGGCCCAATTCTGGCTTCGATTTTGATGATTGCCGCAACAGAGGAAAACGTCGCCCAAGGGATCGTGCTGTTGCTGCTCTATTCCATCGGGCTGGGGATACCGTTTCTGCTTTCCTCACTTGCTCTGCATCGCTTTATTACGATCTTTAACCGCTTTAAAAAGCATATCAGGCTCTTTGAAATCATTACCGGATTCTTCCTGATGATTGTCGGCATCCTGATCTTTACCAACTGGCTGTCCGTGTTGTCCGGTTATGTCAATCTGCTGTTTATGAAAAACTGAGATGGTCAAGGCCCACCGTTCACAGCATTCGATTCAGCTGGCTGTTTCTCAACTGGTGGTAACGGAAGCCTTTTACGCCGGTATTCTGGAACTGCCGATTCGCCGCTCTTTTTCAGCACCTGGCGCACCGGAACATCTGATTGTTGATATGGAAGGGATCTCACTGATCTTTGTCGAGGAAGGTGATGTGATCAGGACCCATCCGATTCTTGAACATCGCTTTGGCATGTTTCCCAAAGGGGTTGGCCTGACACTGCACTTTGAAGTTCAGGATATTGAGGGGATCAGGGATGCCATACTTGAAGAGGATATGGAGATTCTCTATCACCTGGAAGAAAAACCGTATGGCGTCAAGGAGATGTGGTGTTTTGATCCTGACGGCTATCTGGTTGCCCTTGAGGAACCAACGGTACGACGTAGCAAGGCCGGTCGCTGAGAGCAACCGGCCTTGTGTTTGTCTGTGCTGAATTCTATTGCTACTGCTTGTTATCGGTGGTTTTCTTCTCCTCCCGGACCGGGGGAGTACAGCTGTCTGACATTCAGGTAGGGACTCCCATTCTAGGGAGCAGGTATTTGTTCACAACAAACCAGACAACCAGAATAATCAGCAACAAAATGATGTCTTTCATGATACCCTCCATCTGCTTATATACCATAGCAGTCAGGATTTTTGGACGTTTTTTATCACACTTTTTATGCAGGTAGCCAAGGAGTAACCCGTTATGCTATTTCCCGCAATCGATCCTGTTTTCCTGCGTTTGGGTCCGTTGCAGTTTCGCTGGTATGGGCTGATGTACGTGATCGGCTTTTTAGCCAGCTATTTTTTGATCCGCAATGAAGCACGACGCAGAAAACTCAGCATGGATAATGAGGCGGTGGCTGATTTTATTTTCTGCCTTGCCCTAGGCGTAGTACTGGGCGGTCGTCTTGGCTATGTACTGTTTTACGATCTTGGCTCGTACCTGAGCAATCCATTACGGATCTTTGCCATCTGGCAAGGGGGGATGTCATTCCACGGCGGCCTGCTGGGGGTTGCGGTGGCAGGTCTCTGGTATGCCCGCCGCTTTCAACTGCCGTATCTGCAGCTGGCTGATCTGGTTGCCCTTGCAGCACCGGTTGGGCTTGGGCTGGGCAGGATCGGCAACTTTATTAATGGCGAGCTGTTCGGACGTCCCACTACGATGCCCTGGGGAATGATCTTCCCTGATGGCGGACCGTTGCCCCGGCATCCATCCCAGTTATACGAGGCATTACTTGAAGGGGTTGTGCTGTTCTTTCTGGTCCGTTTTCTGGCCCGTCGTTTTCAGGCACCAGGTACTGCTATAGCCGCCTTTTTGGGGGGGTATGGTCTGTTCCGCTTTATTGTAGAGCTGTTTCGCCAACCGGATAGTCAACTTGGGCTGTATTGGGGATTTTTCTCAATGGGGCAGCTGTTGAGCCTGCCGCTTTTTCTGGCTGGCGGTATACTACTGGTCTGGTTAAACCGCAGGAAGTCTGCGTCACCTGCTGAGAGATTAAAAGTATAATAAGCCAAGCCTCTGTATTCCTCCTATCTTAAAAGCTGATATCAGAGTACAGTTTAAAACTGACCCGGCACACAAAATACCTGTTTCCCGCCATTTTGTTCCTTTCTTTCCGGTCATCTCCATCCACCTCATCTGTACATTCCTCTGGAACAATCCGCACTGTTCCTTTCTGAACTGCCGTCAGGTGAAATTCTTCATCGTGGCTTGCTGTTCAGATATCGTTAACAAGCAAAGGACAGATAGTGGGCGATGGTACCCTCATTGGTTATTTTACAAAAAAAGACGATGCTCATAACGCCTTCCGGGAACTGACTAAAAAGGGATTCAACCGGATCGCTCTGACATACAAAGATACGGATGGAGCGCTTCATGCTACAGCGCCGTCTCTATGGTGTCGTATGCCCAGAGTGCTATTGGGTGCATTACCCAGGTTTCGGCAAACCCTCTCCGGCGTTGAACCAGATGTCATGCTTGATCATGCCCGTTTGCTCGTGCCGGGTGAGACAGTCCTGATTCTTCACGGGCCGTTTGAAGCTCTCCAGCGTCCGATGGCTCTGCTTAGGGAAAGTAGTGATCCCCCTCCGGCGCTGTTTGTTATGCATCCCGGCTGTGATCGACGGTCGGAGGTCCGGGGCACGGCAACAAAGCTTTCTCCAACACAGATTGTTGAGCATGCCCAGCGTCACGCCAGGGAACAGCAGTTGGACCTGAAGCCACAACAGACGACTGAACTGCTTAAGCGTCTTAAACAATCTCGAAAATGGGTCCGGCAGATCTGTGATGATCTTGCCGCAGCGAGCCGTTTGGAACAGAAAGCCACACCTGCTGCTGACTGGATACTGGATAACGAGTACATTCTTGAAGGAAACTCCCGCGACGTCCTGTTGAACCTTCCACAACGTTTTTATCAGCAACTGCCCAGACTGGCTTCTGATCCCTATCGGGGGCTACCCTGCATCTATGGGCTGGCCAAAGACCTGGTTTCCCATACAGAACTGAGCCTGGATCATGAAAATATCCTGGCGTTTATTGAGCCCTACCAGTCGGTGCGGACGCTGATGATCGGCGAGCTCTGGGCGATACCCCAAATGCTGCGGATCGCGCTGATTGAAAGCATCCAGAGCCTGGCCGTCACTGCTCTGGCAGATTTGCGTGAACGTCAGTTGGCAGACTTCTGGGCGAATCGACTGATCGCAGCCAATCGTTGTGATGCCAAACAACTCTTTAACGTCCTGGCAGAACTTGCCAAAGCAAAACCTGGTCCCAGCGCGTATTTTGGCGCACAACTGGTTGGTCTGCTCTACGATGAGGCTGCAGCGCTTGCACCGGTTCAGAGCTGGCTTGAACGCACCTTTAAAACTCCGCTGCATGATCTTACCCTGCGTGAGCAAAACCGGCAGACCAGAGAACAGTTGTGTTGCGGTAACGCCTTCACCAGTCTTCGCCAACTTGCCCTGCTGGATTGGCGGGAGATTTTTGAAAAACTCAGCCGGGTGGAACAGCTGTTACGTCATGATCCCGCCGGAATATATCCTGAAATGGATTTTGCGACCCGCGACCGCTGTCGTAGAGCGGTTGAGGAATTGGCGCGCGCTTCCGGCCAGAGCGAGGAGCAGATCGCCCGGCAGGTTGTCACGCTGGCAACAGAGGCAGGTCATACTACATCAGATACGCAGCTGCACAGACATGTCGGCACCTGGTTGGTGGGAGAGGGACGGTCTGAGCTGGCCCGTTTACTTGCTTGCCGGGAATCATTCCGTTACCGTTGCCTTGCCTGGATTTACGGCCACCACACCTCTGTCTATATCTCTGGAATCGTGAGCTTCACCACCTTGTTTCTCCTGCTTGTTTCCATTTTTGTCCCTGTCGGCCTTTCATTACCTGTCTTGCTTGGATTATTCCTGTTCTCCCTGATTCCGGTCAGTCAGCTGGCGATTGAGGTGGTCAATTATCTGATCACCCGCCTGCTGCCTCCCCGGCAACTGCCTAAGATGGATTTTGAGGAAACGGGAATCCCTGACGCTTTCCGCACCCTGGTGGTTGTGCCGATGATGCTGGTAAATGCAGAAACGGTTCAGGCTGAGGTAGAGAAGCTGGAGATCCGCTACCTGGCCAACAAGGAAGCAAACCTGCTGTTCAGTCTTTTTACCGATTACACTGATTCGATCACGCTATCCCGTGAAGATGACAGCCGCCTGCTCCAGATCGCACAGGAGTCTCTTGAAGAGCTTAATCAGCGTCATGGCGCACAACGTTTCTTTCTCTTTCACCGGGAGCGCAGCTGGAGTGAGTCCGAGCAGAAATTTATCGGCTGGGAGCGTAAGCGGGGCAAGCTGGAGGAGTTGAACCGGCTGCTGGACGGCACTCGCCCGGAAACAGCAGAGCGTCTGATCTATCTGGGTGATCCGCATCAGTTGGTTGATATCCGTTTTATTATTACCCTGGACAGCGACACCCAGTTACCCCACGGTACGGCCCGCAGGATGATCGAAACCCTGGCTCACCCTCTTAATCAGCCCCGTTTTAATATTGACGGTACGGTCATGCCCGGTTCATACACCATCATCCAGCCCAGGGTCAGCCCGACCTTGACCAGCACCAGTGCTTCAACCTTCAGCCGACTCTTTGCCGATGCCATCGGTATTGACCCCTATACCCAGGCTGTTTCCGATGTTTATCAGGATCTAAGCGGTGAGGGATCGTACCATGGCAAGGGGATCTACGATGTGCGCGCCTTCAGCCTTGTACTGTCAGAACGGTTTCCTGACGCCTGCATCCTGAGCCATGACCTGATAGAGGGGGCGTATGTCAGAGTAGGGCTGGCAAGCGATATTGAACTCTTTGACGAATTTCCCCAAGGGTATCAGGGCTACAGCAGTCGTTCCCATCGCTGGTTTCGTGGAGACTGGCAGATTGCCGACTGGATTTTCCCGTGGGTGCCACAGGGGGCAGGGGGCTACGGCGCCAATCCGCTCTCGTTGCTGAACCGCTGGAAGATCCTTGATAACCTGCGCCGCAGTCTTCTGCCAGCCACCAGTCTGGGGCTGGTGATTTCCACCTGGTTCATCTCTCCAAGGATCGGCCTGATCGCCTCACTGGTCGTTGGTATGCAACTGCTCTTTCACCCCCTGGCGCAGCCCTTTACCATGGCCACTACCCACAAGGGGTTAACGTTCTTTTCTCGATCCAAGCTGCTGCATGACCTGTTACGAGCCATTACCGATGCAGCGCTTATGCCTCATCAGGCTATGGTAGCACTGAATGCCATTGCAAAGGTCTGCTACCGTCGTATGATTTCCCAGCGGGATCTACTGGAGTGGGCAGCTCAGGCAACCCATTTGAGCAGCTCACGCAAGCAGACCGCCTTTGTTGCCAGTCTGGCCTTGGGAAGTCTTTTCAGCAGCATTGTGGGGGGCGCGCTCTGGTACCTCATGCCAGGCAGTCTGTTGCAGGCGCTGCCCTGGCTGCTCTTGTGGTTTGTCTCCCCGCTTTTGGGCTGGCTCCTGAATCTGCGGCCGGTTGCTAAGCAGCAGCAGGCGTTAACGGAAGCAGATATCCGCTTTTTACGGCAGATAGCCCGTCGAACCTGGCGCTATTTCTCCAGCTTTGTCAGTGCAGAAACATCCTGGCTCCCCCCTGACAACTATCAGGTCGCCCATCAGAACCGTCTGGCCATGCGAACCAGTCCCACCAATATCGGCCTCTGGATGACCAGCGTCCTGGCTGCATTCGATTCCGGCTACCTGACCGTGAATCAGGTGATCGAACGCTTGAGCAACAGCATGGCAAGCATCAATCGTCTGGAGTTATTTAAAGGACATCTGCTGAACTGGTACGACATCAAGACCCTGATGCCGCTGGAACCCCGCTATGTCTCCACCGTTGACAGCGGCAACCTGCTGGGTGTGCTCTGGACCCTTGAGCAGGGACTTTCAGAGCTGCTGCATGCCCCGCTTCTGGATGCCACGGTCTTTTCTGGCCTGGCTGATACCGGTGAACTGCTAAAGCAGGCTGCCGTCAAGGAAGAGACTGCCGGTTTTTTCCACCACACTCTTGAAACTCTCCTGCGCACGCTGCACACCGCTCCAACCGGCATTGTTGACCTGCTCAGGCTGCAACAGCGGATACAGGTCATGGTCAGCTCTGTCTGCGCTGATGCAGCTGCCCTGCCATGGACTTTAGAGCTTGAACAACAGGTGGCGGCAGGGATTGAGAACAGCAACCGTTACCTGTCCTGGATCGGGGTTCTGGCGGAACGATCGGAAGCTGAATCTGCCCCCCTGGGGCCGGAGGCGCTGCTGGCCATTCGCAAGGATCTGTCCCAGGCTCCATCACTCTTTGACCTGGCCCATGACCGGGTCAGCTCGATCACGCTTCTTCGTCGCATCAGGGCAGAATCCCCTGGAAACAACAGCTCGCTTGATCTCTGGCTTGACCGCGTTATTGCGGCGTTTTCCACCAGTCAGTGGCTGGCAGGTGAAACCCTTGGAATGGCAGAACAGTTGATCAGCAGCATCCATGAACTGTCAGCAGGCATGCAGATGCGGTTTCTGTATGATGCAAAGCGCAAGCTGTTCAGTATCGGCTACAACGTTTCCACGGATCGTCTGGATGGCTCCAGTTACGATCTGCTGGCCAGTGAGGCACGGCTTGGCAGTTTTGTTGCCATTGCACGGGGCGATGTCCCCCTGGAACACTGGTTCTCCATGGGTCGGCTCTACGGGGCGCTCGGGCGGCAACGGGTACTACTCAGCTGGACCGGCACCATGTTTGAATATCTGATGCCGCTGTTATTCCAACGTTCCTACAGCAACTCGCTGCTGGACAAGGCGGTGCAGGAAGCGGTGGCGGTGCAGATCGCCTACGGCCGTAGCCATGGGGTGCCGTGGGGTATTTCCGAATCTGCCTTTGCAGACCTTGACCTTGAAAAGACCTATCAGTACAAGGCATTCGGCGTGCCGATTCTGGGCTTGAAACGGGGGCTGGAGGAGCAACTGGTGGTGGCGCCCTACGCTACTCTGTTGGCGCTGAACATAGCTCCGGCTGAGGCCGTGCATAACCTGAAACAGTTGGTCGACAGGGGATTGCTGGGCGATTACGGCTATTACGAGGCCATGGATTTCAGCCGTCAACCGCAGCGTGAGGGGCAGAGTCCGATGCTCAAGCGAGGGATAATTGTAGAGGCATATATGGCGCACCATCAGGGCATGGCCTTTCTGTCTCTGACCAATTTCCTGCATGGTAACCCGTTCCCACGCCGTTTTCATAGTGACTCGCGGGTACGGGCTTTTGAGGCGCTGCTGCAGGAACGGATTCCAACCCTGCCGCCGCTGCACCTGCTCCCAACCCGCCAGACCGAGCCACAGCTTGCTGGTACCGATCTCATAGCTCCGGCTGGAATAACCTTTACCACCCCCCATACCAGCACTCCCAGAACGCTACTGCTCAGTAACGGATGCTATGGCCTGATGATCACCAACAGTGGAGGCGGCTACAGCCAGTGGGGGGCACTGGAACTTACCCGCTGGCGTTCGGATCAAACCTGTGACGCACAGGGTAGCTTTTGCTACATCCATGACCTTGACCAGAACCGGCTCTGGTCCAATACCTGGCATCCGGTCGGCGGAAAGCCAGACAGCTATTCCGTGGACTTTTCCTTGGATCGTGCCCTGTTTCGCCGCTCCGATGACGATATCCAGACCGAAACCGAGGTGATCGTTTCAGCGGAGGATGATCTTGAAATACGACGGATTACCCTGATTAACCATTCAAGCCGGGTTCGCCGTCTCAACCTGACCAGTTATGCAGAACTTTCCATGGCGCCCCACGCTGCAGACCGGCAGCACCCGGCCTTTAACAAGCTGTTTATCCAGACCGAAGCAGCGCCTGAACAGCACCTGCTGCTTGCCTGTCGGAGACCCAGAAGTGAAAGCGAAGCGCCGCTCTTTCTGGCCCATAGCTTTCAGCTCAACTGCTCCGGGGCAAACCGGTCTGACAGGATGGAACAGGGAAACTTTCAGTTTGAAACCGACCGGAAACGGTTTATTGGACGAGGCAGGACTCCTGCCAATCCGATGGGAGCCACGCAGACACCGGGGAACAGTCAGGGGTTTGTTCTTGATCCGTGCTTCAGTCTGCGACAGAGCCTTACCCTGCAACCGGGGCAACGTGTTCAGCTTTGCCTTGTACTGGCTGCCGGTGCGACTCGTGAGCAGGTCCTGCTGCTGCTGGACAAATACAGCGTTCCCCAGGCAACCGAACATGCCATGGATTTTGCCTGGGGAACAGCGCAACAGCGGTTACAGCTCCTGCATATCCAACCGGACGAAGCACGTCGGTTTCAGCAGTTGGCCAGCCATCTGCTCTTCCCTAATCGACTTTTACGCGCACCTGTAGAACGTCTGGAAGAAAACCGCAAGGGACAGGCAGGTTTGTGGCCCTACGCCATTTCAGGTGACCTGCCACTGGCTGTGATCACCATTGGTGAGTTGCGGGATATCAGTTTGGTCCGTCAGATGCTCCAGGCTCACATCTACTGGCGGATGCACGGTTTAGCCACTGACCTGCTGATCCTGAACGAAGAAGCCGGAAGCTATGAACGGCCGCTTCAGGAACGTCTGGAGCAACTGATCCAGATTCATACCCATACCCTTGCCACTGCAGCGGATCAGGCAGGCAGCATCTTTTTGAAAAACGCGGCGTTGCTGCCTGAAGAAGATCTGAAACTGCTCAAGACAGTAGCCGGTATTATGCTGGTGGCAGCTCGGGGTACATTGCCCCAGCAGCTGGGTGTTCCGGCAGAGGTGCTTGAGCTGCAGGAGAAACTGAACCGCAAGCGTGCTCCCCGTGATCCGTCAGCCCCGCTGCCCTTTATGCAGCTGAACTACTTTAACAGTCTGGGGGGATTTACCCAGGACGGTCATGAGTACGTCATCTACCTGGGACCAGACACCAATACCCCGGCTCCCTGGGTGAATATCATCGCCAATCCGGCCTTTGGAACCATGGTCAGCGAGACCGGAGCCGGTTTTAGCTGGTACGGCAACAGTCAGCGCAATCGTCTGACCGGCTGGTCAAATGACCCGGTGCTGGACCCTGCCTCGGAGGCAATCTACATCCGCGATGAGGAAACCGGCCTTTTCTGGTCCCCCACCGCAGCGCCGATCCGTGAGGAAACCGCCTATAGAGCCCGCCACGGCGCCGGCTATACCGTCTTTGAGCATAATAGTAACGGTATTGAGCAGGAACTGACCGTCTTTGTGCCGGTGGATGAAAACGGAGGCGAGCCGGTCAAGCTGCAACGGTTGCGGCTTACCAATGCCTCTTCCAGGCGGCGCAGGCTCTCAGTAACCTACTATGTGGAATTGACACTGGGTGAGAACCGTGAAACCTCACAGATGCACTGTGCCACCAACTGGGATGAGGAAGCCAGGGCACTGTTGGCCCGCAATCATTATCATCCCGAGTATGGTGAGCGAATCACCCTTGTGGCGACCTCTCCTCAGCCCGATGCATACAGTGGCGACCGCAGCGCCTTTATCGGCCGCAACCGCTCGCTGGCCAATCCACTTGCCATGGAGCTGACCCGTCTGCCACAACGAACCGGAGCAGGTCTGGATCCCTGCGCAGCCGTTCAGGTTGTAATTGAACTGGCAGCAGGTGAACAACGTGACTGCTACTGTATGCTGGGACAGACGACATCGGTGGCAGAAGCCAAAGAACTGGTGCAGGGCTACCGGCAGGAGCTGGCCTTTGAAGATGCGTTTGATACTACCAGGGCCTGGTGGAATGATCTACTGGGCACGGTTGAGGTGCAAACTCCTGATCTGTCCGCCAACCTGCTGATCAATCGCTGGCTGCAGTACCAGTCTTTAAGCTGCCGTATATGGGGCCGTTCAGCCTTTTATCAGTCTGGCGGGGCCTTTGGCTTTCGTGATCAACTACAGGATGTCATGGCCTTTCTCTTTACCAGGCCTGGGCTGGCCCGTGACCAGATCCTGCTGGCTGCCAGCCGACAGTTCAGGGAAGGTGATGTCCAGCACTGGTGGCATCCGCCAGGTGGGGCCGGAATCCGATCACGTATTTCTGATGATCTGCTCTGGCTGCCCCATGTGGTTGCCCAGTATGTCAAAATCACCGGCGATCTCGCTATTCTGAAGGTCGAGATCCCCTACCTGGTTGCACCGACATTGACTGATGATCAGCATGAGCTGTTTTTGACACCGGAGGTCAGTCTGGAACGTGCCACTCTCTTTGAACACTGCAGGTCAGCTGTCAGTCGCGGTCTGACCATCGGTCCACACGGATTGCCGCTGATCGGTACAGGGGACTGGAACGATGGCATGAATCTGGTCGGCGCCAAGGGCAAGGGAGAAAGTGTCTGGCTGGGCTGGTTTCTGTGTGAACTGCTGCAGGGGATGGCTGATCTGTCGCACTTGCTGGACAAGCCCGATGTGGGTAAAGCCTATCAGGACGACCGGTCTGCCTTGATGCAACGGGTGGAACAGGCTGGATGGGATGGTGAATGGTATCTGCGGGGTACCTTTGATGATGGTTCATTGCTCGGCTCCTCGCGTAATAGTGAAGCCAGGATTGATTCGCTGCCCCAATCCTGGGCCTGGCTTTCCGGTGCAGCAGACCCGGCTCGTGCAGAACAGGCGCTGGAATCAGCCTGGCAGCATCTTGTTCAGCAGGATGATGGGGTTGTCCTGCTCTTTGAACCACCATTTGACCGATCAGAACCATCACCAGGCTATATCAAGGGGTATCCTCCCGGAGTGCGGGAAAACGGTGGTCAGTACACCCATGCCGCCCTCTGGATGGCCATGGCCATGGCTCGTAAAGGAGATGGCGAGCGGGCGGTCCAGCTGTTGAGGATGCTGAATCCGATTGAACATGCCCGGAATGCGGCAGCGGTCTGGCAGTACGGTGTTGAACCGTATGTGGTAGCAGCCGATGTCTACCGGTTGCCCGACCGGGTTGGGCAGGGGGGCTGGTCCTGGTATACCGGATCAGCAGCCTGGATGTATCGGGCCTGGGTTGAAGAGGTGCTGGGCTTACGGGTGGACAACGGACAGATGAGGATAGAACCGGTCATTCCGGCTGTCTGGCCTGGCTTCAGTATCAGCTACCGACATGATGAAACAGTGTATGCAATCCAGGTGGAAAACCCCCACGGCTGCCAACGCGGTGTCAGTTGGGTAGAGATGGATGGCAAGCGGATACCCGGTGGCGTAATAACGCTGGAGCGGGGGCTGGTAAAGCATCAGGTTGTGGTAAGAATGGGGCAGCCGGAGTAATTATTTGCCTGTCAGCCATACCTTCAACCGCTTCAGTCCCTCTTCTACTGTTACCTCAGGCTGATACCCGAAATCTTTGCGGGCTGCCGAGATATCAAACCAGTGGGCTGTGGCCAGTTCTTTGGCCACAAAGCGGGTCATGGGTGGCTCCCCTGAAAGCCTGAACCATTCCCACAGCTTTTCACAGATTGAACCGATGGCGTAGGCCGTCTTAGGTAAGATACTTCCTGTTACCGCTGCTACATCACCTGCTGCCAGGATCCGGTTGACCATCTCCCAGAGCGGGATCGGTTCACCATTACTGATAAAATAGGCCTTGCCTGCCACAGGGCTACCCGGCTCCAGCCGGTCGGCTGCCTGTAGGTGCGCCCTGGCGGCATTGTCCACATAGACCGTATCCACCAGACAGGGGCGGTCACCGATCCGACGCAACCTGCCGCTTTTCCCCTTGGCAATAATCCGTGGCACCAGATGGTTATCACCCGGCCCCCAGATCAGGTGGGGACGTAGTGACACGGTTGCAAGCTGTAGGCTGTTTGCCTGCAGCACCAACTGTTCAGCCAGTGCCTTGGTCTGGGGATAAAAGGCCTCAAAGTGGTCAGGGTAGGGTAGGGATTCATCCCCTCCTTCGACATCATTGCCATCAAACACCACACTGGGTGAACTGGTGTAGACCAGTTTGGTGATGCAATGTGTCTTACAAGCTTCAAGTACGTTTTTAGTGCCGGTTACATTGGCCTGATAAAACGATTCATAGCTGCCCCAGATGCTAGCCTTGGCAGCCACATGAAAGATGATATCACAGCCGTGTGCTGCCTTGAGAACGGCAGCCTGATCAGCCAGATCACCCTGCACCTGTTCAACCCCAAGGGCTGTCAGTGCAGGGTAGCTGGAGCGTGAGATGCTGACCACTTGGTCACCCTGTTCACGCAACATCTTGACGATCACGCTCCCAAGAAATCCGCCTCCTCCGGTAACTAATGCCTTCATGCCAGTTGCTCCGCAGCCCAGACTGCCAGTTTTTCACGGAAGATCTTGGCGTTGTGGCGGATATCCACCGGAAAGGCAGGATGAAACAGGATTGTACTGACTTCTTTCGTATGGGGATGGCTGGCTGCAATGCTCAACAGCTCAGACCGTACCTGCTCCTGACGTGCGCTGATCCCCTGTTCCAGTTCAATGCAGATTACCGGCTGCTGGCTGCCCTTGGGGCCGATACCGACCAGAGCGCTGCGGAACACAGCAGGATGGGTGTTAAAAACCGCTTCAACCGGGATGGTAAATAACAGGTCATGCAGAGATTCAACCCGGTGGGACTTGCGGCCGCAGAACCAGAGTCTGCCGCTTTCATCCTGCCTGCCCAGATCACCCATGCGGTGGAAGAAACCACTTTGAGGATCGCTGATCTTGGAAAGCAGATCAGCCTCTGGACGATGGAAATAGCAACGGGTCACCTGCGGACCCTGTACTACAATCTCACCGACCTGGCCCGGTGCAACACGCAGATCATCACTCCAGACTGCAACCGGATCATCCGTGATCTTGATGATCTCTACCCTGATGTTGTTTACTGGCTTACCGATGCAGACCCCGCCGCCGTTCTCTGTCACAGTACGGGTTTCACCCAGTATTTCTTTGCTTCCAATGGAGCAGACCGGCAAAGACTCGGTGGCACCATAGGGGGTAAAGATCTCCACGCCTTCTGCAAGCATCTGAGAAAAACGCTCCATTACCACAGCCGGAACCGGTGCTCCTGCAGAAATCACCCGCTTCAGGGTTGGCAGCTTAATCCCCTGCTCAGCGCCATAGCGGCTGACCCGATTGATCAGGGCTGGTGAGCCGAACATGGTGGTGACCTTGTAGTTGGTAATGGCGGAGATGATTTTCTGGGGATCAACTGAGCCGGGCCGGGTAAAATCCATCTCTGGAATGACCGCAGTCATCCCCAGGGCTGGGGCAAACAGGGCAAACAGCGGAAAGGTGGGTAGATCAATCTCACCGGGTTGAATGTGGTAAACCTGCTTCAAGGCCTCAACCTGGGCACTGAAGTTGCCATGGCTGTAGAGCGCACCCTTGGGAGGGCCGGTGCTACCGCTGGTAAACAGGATGGCTGCCTGATCATCTGCCGCCGTGATAGCCATCTCAAATGGCTGGTCAGGACTTTTTCGAATGAGTTTGTCAAGGGTTATACCGCCCCAGAACAGACGCGGACCAACGGTGATGATGGTCTTAAGGCTGTCCTTTGCCCAGCCGAACAGCAGCCGGGCAACCTGCGCCTTGGGGATGCCGATAAAGGCGCTTGGCTTGGCCTCAGCCAGACAATTCTTGAGGTTTTTAATCCCCAGACCTGGATCAATTAGCACTGGTATCGCCCCCACCTTGAACAGGGCAAAAGTCAGGGCAAAAAACTCTGGGGAAGGGGTAACCATCAGCACGGTACGGGTACCGCGAGTAATGCCGGAGCGGATTAAGCCATGGCAGATCCGGTCTGACAATCGATCAAGCTCCTGAAAGGTCAGGCGCTGGTTCCCTTTGGGGAAGATAATCGCCGTGGTGTCCGGCTGCAGTTTTGCCATCCTGGGCAGGTGTGCTGCAATATTGGCAAAGGTGGGCATGGTCATGTTGCTCAGGTAGACAGCCCTGTTCTGTCCATGAACTCACTGATTAACGGCACCACCACATCCTGACGGTCTTCAAGGATGTAATGACCAGCCTGCGGGAAACGGTGCAGTTCTGCCTTGGGGAAGCGGGCCTGCCATTTAGTCAGGAAGTGGTGATCAAAGACAAAATCAAGCTCTCCCCAGCAGATCAGCATCGGCAGACCAGCAAACTGGTTGATGCCGTCCGAGACAGCGCAGATCAGGTCATAGTTGCGGTCACCCGGTTGCAGCGGGATATCCTGCACAAAGCGCAGGGTGGCGATCCGGTTCTGCCAGGAGTCATAGGGCAGTTCATACAGCGCCCGCAGCTCCGCAGACATCGGATTTTCCTTGCAGCCCACCTGGGCAGCTCCACGGCTGAAGGCGTTAAAACCACGCACCAGCAGGGTGCCCAGCCAGGTGTCACGGCAGATCCTCAGGCCCAGGGGGAACGGCTTGGCTTTGGGCAATGGAAAGGCACCGGTGTTCAGGATCACCAGCCGCTCAATCCGTTCCGGGTGGCGCACCGCATAGGCCATGCCGATCATGCCGCCCCAGTCATGCACCACCAGGGTCATCTTCTCAGGCAGGTTGAGGTTATCCAGCAACTGCTCCAGATCATCCACCCGTTGGGGCAGGGTGTAGTCGTAGCGGTCATCCCCCGGTTTGTCAGACAGACCACAGCCGATATGATCCGGTACAATGCAACGGAAGCGATTGGAGAGCTCTTTCACCAGATTGCGGTAGTAGAACGACCAGGACGGGTTGCCGTGCAGCATCACCACCGTCGGGCCCTGGCCTTCATCCAGGTAGTGGTACTGCAGGCCGTTCAGGTCAAGGTAGTTGCTTTTAAAGGGATATTCTTTTGCCAGATTTGCGTTTGTCACCATTCTATACCCAGCATCATGCAGTTCAATCCGCTGCCAATCCCAAGAAATGCGACTCTGTCACCCGGTAACAGGATATCCCGTTCAACCGCCAGAGCTGCGGTCAGTGGCAGGGAAACAGTACCCATGTTGCCCAGGAATTCATAGGTGGTGAAGTCCTTGTCAGCAGGCACTCCCAGGGTCTTCAGGATCATGCTCTGGTGGGCTGAACCGACCTGATGGCAGATCACCCGGTCAACCTGTTCTGGCTTCCAGCCCACATGGGGCAGAAATGCCTCCCAGGTGCGACGTCCCAGTTCAACACCATGGTTCATGACATTGACCCCGTCAGTGGCCATGGACTGCTGATAGCCACCCTTGCCATCCGGCCCCACACCCCACAGGCAGAGGTTGTGGTGCTGCGGAGCTGCCTTGGTGATGCCGCCCAGTAAACGGTGGGGGGCGTTGCTGCCAAATGAACCATCGGTCAGCAGTACGGCCACAGCGCCGGAACCACCGGTCAGGGTGGCGAGGGAATGGGCAAAATGCTGCATGTTACGCTCTTCCAGCATCTTGGCAATCATGACCTCATTGATCTCGCGGGCTGATTCGCAGGAGACCACCAGAGCGGCCTTGATCTGGCCCAGTTCGATCCGGTTGGCCATATCCAGAATGCCGTTCAGAACCCCCAGGCAGGCGTTGGAAAGGTCAAAGATCGCCACGTCACCGCTGATCCCCAGGCCGTCGGCCACACGGCAGGCGGTGGCAGGCTCAAACTGTTCACGGCAGACACCGGTGTAGACCAGGGCGCCGATCTCGCTGGCAGCAATACCGGAGCTGAGCAGCGCCTTGCGGGCTGCCATGATGGCACCATGGGAAAGTGGATAGCCCGGCTCCCACCAGCGTCGCTCACGGATACCGGTCAAGGCCTGCAACTGTCCCGGCGCAATCCGCAGTTCGCGGTAGAGCGGTTCAAGGCGTGCCTCAAGATCACTGCTGGAAACCACCACCGGCGCCAGTTCGTATTCCAGCGCCTCAATTACTACCTTCTGATACTTCATCGTATGGATTCCATTCTCACGGTAAAATCAATCATCTGATAAATCAGCTTGTCATCCACGGCCAGGAAGCCGCTGGCAGTCATCAGCTGCTGCTGATCATCCACTGCAGTGATCCAGACAGTGACCCGGACCTGTTTGTTTGAAGGCACCACCTGGCCACGGTAGAGCCAACGGTGCTTTTGCTGCAGGGCCACGCTGGAGATGATCGTGCCTTCCTGCCAGCCCCAGCGTTCAACAGCCGCAAACTTGAGTAACTGCTGGAATGACTCAAGCCCCAGGGAGCCGGGGGTCACCGGATCTTCATAGAAGTGTGCCTTAAAGAACCATTCATCAGGATCAACCTGCTTGATCCCCTGCAGGTAACCCAGTCCGTTTGGACCACCATCGGCCACGTACAGCTCGATCCGGTCGATCATCTGCAACTGCTTGTCCGGGAACGGGGCGTTGGTTGGATAGTCAAGGCTGCGGCCACGGGCAGTTTCCGCCTCTGACGGCTGATAGGGCTGGGCATCGCGGATACCGACCTGTTGCGCCAGTGCTTCTTTGGAGAAGAACCCGAACATGGTCTGACCTTCGTAGATCAGACCATGGCTGTCAGCCACACTGAAGTCAAACTCCTGGATGATCATGCCGCCGCTGGTGGCCACCTTGGTCATGGTGGCGCTGCAGGTCAGGGTGCCGTTATCCGGAGTCACCGGGCGGTGTTGGATGGCACTGCCCCCCAGGTTGCGGAACGAGATGTCGTTGGGGGTGGTCAGGGCAGAGCCAACATAGGCGGCCAACCAGCCGCAGGGCTGCAGGGCTGCTTCCAGTAGCACGCAGAACGGCATGCGGGGTTGACGTTCTACCCCAAAGAACCAGGCATCAACCGGCAGGTCATACTGGGCCTCGGCTGCTGCTCCGGCCTTCATCTGCCATGGTTCACCCGTAACGCTGGTGACCCGATCCATAAACTGGAACGGCGGTCCGGGCAGACGGGCGATCTTGCGCTGCTGGTCAAAGACCTGGTAGCGGTCGCCAAACCCTTCCGAGGGATTGCCGTTGCTGTAAGCCAGGATCTGTTTTTTCGTATAGATAGCAGGTTTGATGTAACTGACCGGACTGCTGTTGCGTCCCTGCCAGAGCTGTTCAAGTTGCTGCCTGGAAGTGCCGGTCAGGCGGGCCGACATGCTGGTGATCTCCACAATCGGCTTGCCATCAGCATACATCAGGGCATCTACAATCACATACGGTTCCGGGCGATAGCCGATTTCGCGGATGGTTACCTCATAGGTCACCACCTTGGTTGTCTCCAACACCTGGCCACGGCAGCAGAGCTTGCTGGCCACACCCGGCACCGGTTCCCAGACCGCACTGTTTGCCTCAGCTACCCAGCCGATCCGCAGCAGCAGAATCCGCAGGGTATGCATGCAGCATTCATACATCAGGGTGCCGGGCATGACCCGGTCATCCACAAAGTGGCAGGTGATGAACCAGTCATCCGGGTGAATATCCGCCTCAGCCCTGATTATTCCCTGGCCGTAGCGTCCACCATGGGGGATGATTTCATTGACCCGGTGCACCAGCCGCATCCTGTTGCCCGGGATGGTCAGAGGCTGTTTAATGACCAGGCCGCTGAACAAAGGACCAAAGCAGCCGGCCAGATCACCCTGACGCAGTTTATCAAGCTGTTCAGCCGTGAACCCCTCCCGCTTCAGGGGTACCAGATCCTGCCAGTCAGCAGGTCTGACCCCGGTTGTGGGGCGCGGGTCAACCAGTGGCCTGACTATCCCTTTACCAGCCTCAAGTGCTGCTGATGAGAAGAACCCGGCACAGCCGTCCCGCATGGAGAGCAGCGGCTCACCAGCCACAGTTGCCTCAAAGAAGAAGCGGAACAGCCAGGTGTCTCCCTGGCGGAAGAACCGTTCAATCCGGATATCATAGTTGATGGTCTCACCAGGGCCGGGCAGACCACGGTGGAAGGTTACCACCGCATCCAGCAGGCGATAGACCGCAAGTCCCTTGGTGATGAAGTCAATCCCCAGATACCCGGACAGGAACAGGTCGGCCTGACCTGCCTCCACCGCGATGCAGGTCGGTATCCGGCCACCATCCAGATACCAGGCATGGGGGAAGATATCGTGCTCGGTGATCACCCGGCCATTGGTCATGGTGCAAGGTTCACCCTCGACCCGGATAATCCGGTCCACCAGCATTAGTGGCTCATCCGGCAGGCGCACCCGGGTGGGGAAGCTATCCACCTCGGCAAACTGCGGCCCCAGCATCGTGCTGACCTTCCCGATGGCAAACTCCATGCACAGCTCACGGTTAAAGGCGCAAGGGGATTCAATTGTAGTGGGGCGCTGTGCCGATTGTTGTTGGTACTGATGCTGATCGGTTGGCAACGCGTTATCACCCAACGCCTGTTGCAGGCCGGCCTGGAGCGCCAGGGCCTGTGCCATGGATTGGGTCAGGCTGTTGCTGAGGGTAAGGAACGCCTCATGGGCCGCAATCTGGGCTGCCTGCGCCTGACTGAACTCCTGCAGTAGTGTATCACTACTGCTTTGCTGTTGTGGCGTCACCTGTAGCTGGTCTGCTGGCTGAGGCGCTGCAACTGTGCTGACAGGCGGTTGGGGTGGTGCGCTGGCCACCGACGGCAGCGTCGGTATTGTAAACGGTTTACCACCGACAACCAGCCGGACCTGTGGGCTGTTGCTTGTGACCTGGGTAGCAAGGGGCTCAGCCATGCAGAGTGGCGACAGATCCAGCGGTACCCGCTCGGCAATCAGGCTAGCCAGCAAACGCAGCAGGGTCAGGACCTGATCCTGTCCGTTAAAACAGGCAGAACGGGCCAGGTGCGGGCGTCCTTCCAGAATCCGGCTGATCATCCTGCTGCAGGAGTTGCCAGGCCCCATTTCAAGGAACAGGCGCACGCCATCACGGTAGGCAGCCTCAATGGTGGCTGGATAGTCAATCCCGTGCAATGCCTGATCCAGGATCGCTGCGGCACAGCTTTCTTGGGTCGGCTCAAAACGATCCCCTTTTGCATTGCTGTAAAAGGTTACGTCCTGGGGCGGGTTGGTCGTAAACAGGTGCAGGTCATGGTACGGGGTTGCCACTGGTTGGGCCACCTCGCAATGTACGGTGGTCACACCGTAGAGCGGGAAAAAGTGGCAGCCCAGGCGGCTGACCAGCTCGGTAACTGCAGCACTGTCACCACCCACCACGCATTCATCCGGGGTGTTGATGATCAACAGATAGACCCGCGACAAAGCGCTGATCTGTGCGCGTACCTGAACAGCCGGGGCCATCACCACCCCCAGGCTCCAGTTGACCTGTTGGTCATCTGCCAGTCCCCAGGCGGTCCGGGCGGCACGGCACTCGCCAGCCAGGTCATGGGTAAACAGGGTTGATTCCTGCATCCTGCTGTACATCAGGTCGCGATCCACCCAGGTGCGGGTGGAGAACAGGGCGGCTGATTCACCCAGGCTGTAGCCGATCACGCTGGTGGGGCTGATGCCGAAACTGCGTACCAGGTCACTGACCCCGCAGCCGGTGGCTACCTGGCCAAAGATCACGGCACGGTGGTTGTCATTGATCCGGGCACTCTCGTTGCCAGACCAGAACAGGTCTGGCTGGAACTGGTCTTTCAACCGGTGGTTCTCTTGATCCTGTTGACGCAGCACCTCAGGCCAGCAGCAAAACAGATCCCTGGCCATGGCAGGGTAATGATTGCCGGAGCCGGGGAACACAAAGGCGATCCTCCCTTGATTGGCCAGTGGTTCTCTGCTGTAGAACAGCCGTTCCCGCAGGGAAGGAGGTATCTCAACAGACTCGGTATCCTGCTGCAGGGTCTGTCGGCCCTGTTCAATCAGTTGCTCAAGCTGTTCTGCATCAGCTGCCACCAGTGCCATCCCTTGCGGTTGTACGGACTGTAGGGTGATTCTGCTGCAGTATTCAGATGCCAGCCCTGCCAGTTCCTGCCTGCTGCCGGCAGTGGCGCGGCAGCGCTGCTGCAACAGATCCAGCTCGGCTGACAACTCTGCACTGCTGTTGGCAACCAGCGGAAAGAGCAGTTCATGGCAGGGTCCCAGTGGTGCCTGCCGTCTGACAGCATCAGCAGCAGATTGCCGGTCCCATCCTTCCAGCACCACATGGCTGCAGGAACCGTCAATACCGCAGACCGACACACCGGCCCGGCGCGGGCCATCTTCACGGTTTCGCAGCCAGTAACGGGGGGTGGTTACCAGCTGCAGCGGTCCGTTGGTCAGTTCCGGGCAGGCAGTTTCAGTGCTGCTGCTGGCCGGAATGATCTCCTGATACAGGGCAAGACAGCCCCGTAGTAGTGATGCCAGACCTGATACGGCACCGGTATGGCCGATGGCTCCCTTGACACTGCCTACCACTGTTGCATCAGCTGCAGTGTCAGCAAAGAAACTGTTCAGTGCCTCTGTCTCAAGCCGGTCCTGCTCTGGACTGGCATCAGCCGTGGCCTCAAGCAGGCTCACGGTTGCCGGAACACTACCGCTATCCTGATAGGCACGTTGCAGAGCGTTAGAGTAAGCAGTATCCAAAGCACCATTGCTGGAACCGATACCGCGGATTACGGCATAGATCCGGTTACCGTCAGCCTCTGCATCGGAAAGCCGTTTCAGTACAAAGGCACAGGCACCTTCACCAATGACCGTGCCATCAGCTGCGCAATCAAAGGGGCGACACTGGCCGGTGGCTGAAAAAGGGTGTACTGCGTGCTGGCCCAAGACTGCCCGCAGATCACCGGCCAGATCAACCGCACCCACCACGGCCTGATCCAGCTCATGCTGCTGCAACATCCTGACAGCGGTTTCCAGGGCACGGATGCCGGAACTCTCTTCACTGGAAAGGGTAAAACTGGGGCCGCCGATTTTGAACTCACGCGCAATCCTGCTGGCCACAATGTTGCCCAGGCTGCCCATGGTCCGGTTGGCGTTCAGGGCAGGGCTGATGCTGTCCCGTAATTTGCCAGTCCAGTCGTTCAACTCAGCTTCAGTTAGTTTCTGTCCCAGCCGGTCTGCCCAGACCCTGGCCTGCTGCTGCATGGGCCAGCGCAGGGAAAACCCGGTGCTGTTCAGGTCAAAGGCGATCCCGATCATCACCCCGGTTCTGGGATTGTCCTGTTTATCCAAACCTGCATCCTGTAGGGCATTGGCAGCGGTCTGCAGCATCAACAACTGCTGGGGCTGCATCTCTTCCATCTCTTTTGGGGGGATGCGGAAACGGTTGTTGCTGACTTTGACCTGATCCATGAACCAGCCGGTAAACGGCGTCTGATCAAGCCCCTGCTGTTTGAACCAGGTCCGTTGTTCAACACCCCACCAGCGCTTGTTGGGGCGGGTCGGGGCTACAGCATTGCTGCTGCCTCCCAGCACCCGTTGCTGCACTGCCTGCAGTCCCTGCCAGGGACCAAAGGAGGCATCCATGCCAACAATGGCAATAGGCTCAGAGGGGGTGAGTTTGATTGATTTGCTTGCGGGTTGTTCTGTCTGCGGTAACCATTCTTCCACCAGCAGGTGGGCATTGATGCCGCCAAAGCCAAAGGCGCTGACAGCAGCACGGCGGGGAATGGTTTCGTCACGGCGTTGCCACGGCTCTGCCTGGGTTAGCACCTTGAACGGGCTTTGCTCCAGTTGCATACCAGGCTGGGGGGATCTGAAATTGGCAGTGGGGGGCAGGGTCGCATGCTGCATGGCCAGCAGCACCTTGGTCAGGGCTGCTGACCCGGCAGCGGTCAACAGGTGTCCGATGTTGGACTTGACCGAGCCGATTACACAGCTCTGTTGGGCATCACTACCCTGCCAGAGTTCCTTCAGGCTTGCCACTTCAACCGCGTCACCAACCGGGGTGCCGGTGGCATGGCATTCAATCAGGTCAACATCCTGCGGTTGCCAGCCAGCCCGCTGATAGGCTGCCTGCATGGCGCGCAACTGCCCTTCTGACATCGGTGCCAGCAGGCTGCCGCCCACGTCATTGGAAAGACCCACAGCCCGGATAATACCGTAGATCCGGTCACCACTTGCCACGGCATCACTGGTCCGCTTAAGCACAAAGATACCGGCACCTTCGCCGGTTAAGAGGCCATCGCCAGCAGCATCAAAGGGGGAGCAGATCCCGCGCTTTGACAGGGCACGCAGCTGGCTGAAACCCATCTGGGTATAGAGCTGATCAGGCCGGGAAAGACCGCCGGTCAGCATGGCATCAGCCCTGCCTGAGAGCAGTTCATCCATGGCCAGCTTGATGGCATACAACGAAGAGGCACAGGCTGCATCAAGGGTGTTGGTCAAGCCACCCAGGCCCAGCTGCTGGGCCAGAATACCAGCTGGAAGACCGGCCAGATAGCGATTTAAGGGGGATGTGGGGACAGGTTCAGAGGTTTCACCGATCACCTGTTCTTCAAAGCTGCGGCCAAGCCAGTTGCGGGCCAGCAAAGAGGAGGTCTCGGACGGCAGGGCCAGGTTACCGATGATTACTCCGACCCGGGAACGGTCAAGGTCTGCGGTCTGGCAGTCGCTAAAGGCCTTTCTGCCTGCGCTAACCAGAACATGAAACAGGGGATCAAGGCCATCCAGCTCTGGCAGCTGCGGGGTCTGATCCAGAAAGCAGCCACGGGTGGTATAGAGGTGATCCTGCTTGCCCACCTCCGGGTCAAAGATCTCTTCCGGGGTGACCTGCCAGCGTCCTGGCGGCACCTCACGAACAGCACTGCGCCCGCTGCGGATCAGCTCCCAGTACTGGGCAAGATCCGGGGCATCAGGAAAGAGCGCGCCGATCCCGACTATGGCAACCGTGCTGCTGTAATCCTGCATCAGGCCGCTACCAGGGCAGCCGACCGTCCGGCCTGTGGCAACTGATTACGCTGGAAGGCCTGCTGCAGCGAGGCGTCAATGACGCATTCGTATCCTTCCAGACGGGCAATCAGCTTGCCGTTTGCCCGCTCAAGGAATTCAACATCAGCAACAGCGCTGTGGCTCTGTTGTGAGGTGACCCTGATCACCACCTGAGCGCCATCCTTGGGGAAGGTCTCATGGAACTGACGGTAGCGACCGGCAAAGGAGGGCAGTGAGCCGGCGCCGAATTGTTCAAAGCTCCAGAGGATCATCATCTGGAAGGCACTGTCAACCACCAGCGGGTCAGTCAGCCAGTTGCTGCGCAGCGGTTGCTTGATCCAGTTGCCAGGCTGCGGGGCTGCCTTGACCAGTGCTGCAATCCCTTTGTCAGAACAGCCGATTACCTGCTCAATGCCGTGCAGGTCAGGGCCGTGGAACAGGTAGGGTTGGTCATAGACCGCGCTGCTCTGGTTGTAGGGGCTGCTTGGCAGTTCCTTGATGGTGCGGATTCCTTCAGGCAGCTTGTTTGCCAAGACGATCTCTGCCCGGGCATGCAGCAGGCTGCGTCCTTCTCCCAGACTGCTGACCAGTTCCACCGGCACGGTGTAAAAGGCATCCTGACGTTTGGCCTTGCCTGCCATCAACTGCAGGGTGCAAGGGGTGGAACGGTCAATAATCACCCCTTTGCAGATTCGCAGATCATTGAAACCGTGGAAGCGGAAACCGGGGTTGCCATGCAGGGCAGCGTGGGCCAGCCATTCCACAATCATGGCCATCGGCAGCACCGCCTTGTTGTCAATTACGTGGGAGCTGATGAACGGGAAATCATCCACGTTCAGGGTCAGCCGCAGCGCCTCTTTAAGCGGCGCTGCAGGTTTCGGGGCATCAATGGACAGAGAGGCACCTTTGACACCGGCCAGCACCGTGACTTCAACCGGACCTGTTGGTGCTGCTATCTCCTGCACCAACAGGTCAGCACCGGCCTCCAGCGGAATCAGACCGATCCCTTCAGTGGCAAAGACCTTTTTGAGGGCAGGGGTAACCATGCCGCCATCCCAGGGGCCCCAGTTGAGGCAGAGGGAACGGCAGTTTACTCGACGGCGCGCCTCGGCCTGGGCCAGTTTGTTGAGCACCTCGTTGGCCACGGCATAATCCACCTGACCGGAACGTCCCAGGCGGCCGGTGGTGGAACCAAACAGGGCAATAAAGCGCAGGTCATCAGTGCGGGTGGCATCCAACAGGGAGCGCAGGCCAGCCACCTTGGTGCTGTAGACCTGGTTGAACTGCTCCCTGGTCTTGTCAACAATCAGACGGTCAGCCAGCACACCGGCGCCATGCACCAGACCGCGGATCTGGCCATGGTCCTTACGCAGGTCGGCCAGCAGATCTGCCACGGCCTGACTGTCACGGATATCCACTGAACAGTAGAGCGATCTGCCCCCCACAGCCTGGATCTGCGCCATGGTTTCCCGCAGTTCACGACCGGCAACCGTGGCCTGATAACGTTCCTCTATTTCACGGGGATGCAGTTTTTCTGTGGCATGGGTCAGGATTGCCCGTTTGATAGCGGCTTCATCGGTCATCCCTTGCAGCCAGTCCGGTTCCTGTTCAGGCAGGGGGCTGCGTCCCAGCAGTACCAGCAGCGGTTGCCAGGCCTTTGCCATGGCCACCGCAGCAGAGGCAGTTACACCGCGTCCACCACCGGTGATGACCACCAGTTCTCCTGGCTGGACCGGTGTTGTTGCAGCAGTTGCCAGTTCAGGCAGATCCTGCAGTGTCAGGCTGATCCGCTGCTCTGCTGACAGCCCCACCTCAATCGGGCCGTTCAGAAACAGCTCTCTGGCAACTGCCTGTGCAGCAGCAGCCTGATCAGGGAAGATCCCCAGATCAATCGCCTTGCAGGCCACTTCCGGCCATTCATGGCGGGCAGTCTTGCTCAAGCCTGCCAGACCGCCTGAGAGCGGGTCAATCAGTTGTGATCCCTCTGTGGAGCCAAAGGTGCCATCAAGGCGTGAAACCGTGGCAAACAGGGCGCCACCTTCGCGGCTGGCCCGTTTCAGGCCGGGAGCCATCTGCTTCAGCAGCTGGAATCCGTTTTTCAGAAAGGCATCATCCGTGCCGTCAGCCGGTGCCACCAGCACCAGACCAGCCACCTGATCCATGGGCAGCAGTTCCAGGATATCCAGTACCTTGGTCAGGATCACGCCATGCCCCTGGCTGGTCAGACAGCTGCACAGCTCGGCAGAAAAGCGGGAACCATCATCGGTCACCACGATCACCCCGTTTTGCGCCAGGGAGATGGTGTCAGAACCGCCAGCAACCGGCATTGCCTGTATCCGGCTGCGGTTCAGTACGGTTTGAGAGAGTGCTGCTGCAGCTGCTGGCTGGACTTGCGTTGCTGCTGGGGCCGGTGCAGCCGGTGCAGTACCGGCACTCAGGTAGTCGGCAATCTGCCCCAGGGTGTTCAGCACACCAAGCTGGTCAGGCCCGATTACCGGCGCTGTTGGCAGTCGTTCCTGCAGGCAGGATAGGATCTCAACCCGCTTGATGGAATCGATTCCCAGATCAGCATCCATGCTCATGGTCAGTTCCAGCATCTCTATGGGATAGCCGGTCTTGTCGCTGACCACAGCCAGCATGGTTTCGGTGATGTTTGAGGCTGCTGGTTGTGCTGTGCTGACAGTTGGAACAACTGCAGTTGCAGGTGCTGCTCCTGCCCCCAGATAATCAGCAATCTGCCCCAGGGTGTTCAGCACACCCAGTTGGTCAGGGCCGATCACCGGTGCTGTGGGCAGCCGTTCCTGCAGGCAGGAAAGGATCTCAACGCGCTTGATGGAATCGATCCCCAGATCAGCATCCATGCTCATGGACAGTTCCAACATCTCTATGGGATAGCCGGTCTTTTCACTGACCACTGACAGCATGGTTTCGGTAATTGCGCTGTCTGCTGGCTGACTGCCGCTGACAGCAACAGGTGCAACAACCGCTGCACCAGCCCCCAGATACTCAGCAATCTGGCCCAGGGTGTTCAGCACACCAAGCTGGTCAGGACCGATCACCGGTGTTGTTGGCAGCCGCTCCTGCAGGCAGGAAAGGATCTCAACCCGTTTGATGGAGTCAATCCCCAGATCAGCATCCATGCTCATGGACAGTTCCAGCATCTCAATCGGATAGCCGGTCTTTTCACTGACCACTGCCAGCATGGTCTCGGTAATTGCGCTGGATACCTGCTGTACAGGCGCTGCAGCTGGTGGTGCAACAGCAGTTCCTGCCCCCAGATACTCAGCAATCTGTCCCAAAGTGTTCAATACGCCCAGCTGGTCAGGGCCGATTACCGGTGAAGCTGGCAGTCGCTCCTGCAGAGCGGAGAGGATCTCAACCCGCTTGATGGAGTCAATCCCCAGGTCAGCATCCATGCTCATGGACAGTTCCAGCATCTCCATCGGGTAGCCGGTTTTTTCACTGACCACTGTCAGCAGGGTCTCGGTGACTGCATTGGAGACCGGTTGTGCAGCAACAGGGGCTGGTTGAACAATAACCTGAGCCTGAACCGGCTGGGGCTGTACAACTGGTGCAGGCATGACCGGCGCAGCCGTGGTGACAGGTGCAAGCGGCATGGCTGGTATGATTGCCATACCGCCCTGCAGAACCTGTTGCTGCTGGGAAAGCAGGGTCTGGATGGTACGGGAGGCGGTCTCCTGTCCCTCCAGAAAACGGCGGTGCAGTTGGGCGGTCTCTTCCTGCATCCGTTGCAGCACTGCCATACCTTCACGGGTCACCCGCAACGATTCTGCCAGGGCATCGCGGGAGGCTGTTGGTGCTGTTGTCTGAACAGTTATTGGGGCCGGTGCAACCGGTATGCTACTGGCAGCTGGCTGTGCAGTACTGACCGGCTTCGGTGTGACTGCAAGCCGCTTGGGCTTGGGTTTGACATAGTTGGCGCCGCAGAGCGGAACCACCAGCAGTGGCTTTTTGGCCGGTGCAGCTGGTGCGTGATACCCTTCATCCCAGAGTTGCAGGTTGAGCTCAAGGCCAAGCACACTCAGTTGCGCAAGGCAGCGTCCCAGGTCAACCAGGCCGTTACGCTTGCCATTGGAGCTGTCCAGGGCCACGCAGCTATGTTCCCTGTCCCCAAGGATCGCCTTGACCAGACCGGACAGGCGGGCACCAGGGCCAACCTCAACAAAGCAACGGATGCCTGCAGCGTACATCGCTTCAATCTGGGCCACAAACTCAACCGGACGGGCCAGCTGTCCAGCCAGCAACTCCTTGCTAGCAGCCATGTCAGCCGGGTAGGGGGCGGCACTGCTGTTGGCATAGACCGGCATGCTGCCACTGCCCCACTGGATATCTGCCAGACCGGTCAGAAACGGTGCTGCAGCATCAGCCACCAGCGGGCTGTGGAAGGCAGCAGCAACCGGCAACTGTTTACAGGTTAGTTTACGGCTTTTGCAGGCAGCTTCGGCCAGTTTGATCTGGTCGGTTGCGCCGGACAGGACAGCCTGGGTCGGGGCATTGCGGTTGGCAATCACCAGGTTGATCTTTTCTTCAGCCAGCATCTGCTCAACCGCGGCCAGAGGTGCTGAAACTGCCAGCATGCTGCCCTTGTCGCCAGAGCCTGCAGCCATCAGGGAACCGCGCAAACGGGACAGGTTGTGGAAGGAGGTTTCATCCAGCAGACCTGCAGCGCACAAAGCGGTCAGTTCACCGTAGCTGTGGCCTGCGGCAGCAGCAGCCTTCAGGCCGAATGCCTCCAGCAGGCGTAGGGCACCCAGGCTGACCGCACCAATGGCTGGCTGGGCGATCTGGGTGGCACGCAGTTCAGTCTCCTGCTGCTCAGCTGCCCCTTGCTCAAAGCGATCAGCAGGGTAGATCAGGTCGGTCAGGCCGGGTGTTGTGGTTTCAGCCTGTTCAAGGCTGTCCAACAGCTGGGGAAAGGCACAGGCCAGATCCCGCAGCATGCCCACATACTGGGCTCCCTGGCCAGGAAACAGCAGACCTGGTCGGGCAACAGCAGCACCGGTGGCATAGCAGATGCCATCAGGAGTGGTCCAGTTTGAAGCAGGCTGCTTGGCCAGCATGGTTCGAGCGGTATTCAGCAGGGCACCCAGGTTGGAACTGCGTTCAACGGTCAGGGCCAGACGGCAGGCTGCCTTTGGATCAAAACCGGCCCGCAGGCTGGCTGCCTTGCCACGCAGGTCGTTCCAGGCCATATCACCATAAATGCTGGCAAGTTGTGTGGTCAGACCGGCTGCATCAGCTCCGCAGAAGGTCAGCAACTGTACTGAACCATCCCATTCTGCAGCTTCCTGCAGGGGGCGGTACTCTTCCAGAATGGTGTGGAAGTTGGAACCGCCAAACCCGAAGGCGCTGACACCAGCGCGGCGGGGGCTGTTGTTACGGGTAATCCAGGGCCGCTTGCGGGTGGTAATGTAGAAGGGGGTACGACCTGCGCTCACCTCATCCAGAGGTTTGGTGACCTTGATGGTGGGGGGGATGACCCGGTGGTGCAGGGCCAGGGCAGCCTTGATCAGGCCTGCAGATCCGGCAGCAGCCTTGGCATGGCCGATCTGGGACTTGACTGAACTGATGGCGCACCAGGGCCGGTCTGCCTCACCAAAGATCTCCCGTGCTGCCGAGACCTCAACCGCGTCACCCACTTTGGTGCCGGTGCCGTGGGCCTCCAGCAGGCCGATGCTGTCCAGGGTAACCCCGGCATTGGCGCAGGCGTTCAGGACAGCTTTCTTCTGGCCGGATGCGCTGGGGGTGTAGATCGCCTCACCCTTGCCATCGCTGGAGGAACCGATACCACGGACAACTGCGTAGATCTTGTCGCCATCCCGTTCTGCATCAGCCAGTCGTTTGAGTACCACCAGGCCCAGGCCTTCGCCCAGGATGGTGCCGTCAGCAGAAACATCAAACGGCTTGGCATTGCCAGAGGCTGAAAGAGCCGGGGTCTTGCTGAAGCAGGTGTACATGAAGATGTCGTTAAAGGTGTCAACTCCGCCGGTCACCACCATATCAGCAGCACCGGTGGTCAGCTCCATCCCTGCCAGATGCAGGGCACTGAAGGAGCTGGCGCAGGCAGCATCAACCACGCAGTTGGTGCCGCCCAGGTCGTACTGTTTGCTGATCCGTCCGGCAACCACGTTACCCAGCAGGCCGGGGAAGGAGTTCTCCTGCCAGCCCACGTAGGAATCGGAAATCCGCTGTACCACATCCTCGGCAACATCCTGCGTTACACCGGCATCATGCAAGGCCTCACGCCAACGGGGGTGGCCCAGGCGGGCGCCCAGCGGAATCACCATCTCCAGAGCACCGGTGACCCCCAGAATCACGCTGACCTTGCTGCGGTCAAACTGCTTGTCTGATCCGTAGCCTGCATCCTGCAACGCCTGCCCGGCAGCAACCAGACCCAGCAGCTGCGAGGTGTCAATCGCCTCAAGGGAGTTGGGGGGGATGTTGTATTCCATCGGATTAAACGGCACTTCAGACAGGAAACCGCCCCGCTTGCCGTAGGCCTTGTCCGGGGTCTTGGGGTTGGGATCATAGAGATCTTCCACCCGCCAATGGGATGCTGGAATCTCGGTGATGGCATCAACGCCTTCACGGATAGTGGCCCAGTAGGCGGCCTTGTCCTCTGATTTGGGAAAGAGGCAACCGATGCCGATAATGGCCAGTGGTGCTCCGGCAGTGGTAAGGGTGCGATCCTGTTCTGATTGTTTCACGCGAGAAACTCCTTGATCTCCGGTTTCATCATCTGGGAGCTGCTGCTGCCCCCGGTAAAGCGATGTAGGTTGGCGCGGCTGATGGTTGCCGCACCCTCCAGAATGTTGCGGGCCACACAGGCTGCGCGGCGGTTGGCAGGCGCTTCCAGCGGACTGCCCTTGACCCATTCGTTAAAGGCTCCCATGGCAGGGCCGCACCAGACCTGATAATCAATGGTCCGCTTGGGGTCGCCATCCTTAGCCCAGTGGGCTGCCTGCCCGAGGTACCAGCGGAACACCAGTGCCATGCGATGTTTGGGTTCACGCTCAGCCCGTTCCACCTGACGCGGGTCGCGCTGCAGAAAGAAGCTGCGGGTCTGTTGCCAGATCTGCTCCAGCGGTGTCAGAAAGACGGTTTTTTCCAGTTTTTCCCGCTCTGCTGTCGGGATCGCCTCAAGGCTGTCATGGCTGCGGTACAGCTCAAACAGCTTGGCTGCCCGCATGGCAAACATGGTGCCGCGCTTCAGCACCTGTACCGTGACCCCCATCTCAAACATATCAGCAGCCGGGGCCATGGTCACATCAGCCTGACGGGTCTCTGCCAGCATGGTACGCACGGTATCGGATGTGCCGGATTCAACACAGGCCTGATGCACAGAGCCGACCATGATCCAGGCAGCGCCCATGCTGAAGGCTGCTGCTGCTGATTGGGGGGTGCCGATGCCGCCACCCAGACCAACCCGCAACGCCAGCGGGTAGTTGTGCTGCTGCTGTATCCGGGCTGCCACCAACTGGATGGTGGGCAGCAGGGTCAGGGCTGGCCGGTTATCGGTGTGGCCGCCGGAATCAGCCTCGGCTGTAATATCCTGTGCCATCGGGATTTGACGGGCCAGTTCAGCCTGTTCAGCAGTGATCTGTCCCTGTTGCAGCAGGTTGTTGAGCAGTTTTTCAGGGGCAGGGGAGAAGAATTTTTCAGCCAGTTCCTCGCGGGAGACCTTGGCAATGATCCGGTTGGGAGTGACGATGCTGCCATCGGCACCGCGATGGATGCCATGCAGGCGGTAGCGTACCAGCGGCAAGGTCAGGGCCAGAAAGGCCGATGCCTCCACCAGATGCACCCCTTTACGGATGTACAGCTCTGCCAGGGCAGCCTCAAGATCAGGCTCATGGGGGGAATGGATCAGGTTGCAGCCAAACGGGACGTTGCTGGCCAGCAGATGGTCAACAGCCGCCTCAACCGCTGCCAGCGGCAGTCCGGCAGCGCCAAAGAATCCCAGCATGCCTGACTTGCCAAGTGCAATTGCCAGGGGAACTGAACTGATCCCCTTGGCCATGGAACCACCCAGGTACGGGTAACGGATGCCAAGCTCCTGACAGAAGCCGGTATCACCCAGTTGTTCTGGCACAATCCGGCCAAGCTGTTCCTCAAGCGGTGCGGTTAATGGGTTCAAGGGCTGTTTCCTGCCTTAGATAGGCTAATAAAATCAAATGCGTAAAAATATATGAAAATGAATATTTTTTCAAGAAAATTGGCAGGTAATGGCCTAGTAGTACTCTTCTTCGTAGGCCGGCACCTGATCCATAAAACCCGGTAGCTGTGCGGCCCGGACCATGGCCCGGTCAAGGTCAGCAATTAAACGCTCCCGGTCTTTGGGATAGCTGCCGGCCAGGTTCAGGAAGTTGGAGACATGATTTGAACGCAGGATGGTGCGCTGGGGTGCCAGATGACAGAGCAGTTCCCGTGCCTCCATCAGCAGTTCACGGTGGTTGCATTGCTCAAGTGAACGGACAAACGGTTCATTGTGGCGATGAAACAGAGTCAGCAGCGAAAAATACTCCGGGTTAACTCGGTTGACCCAGGCAGCGGTGGCTCTGGCATGCTCCAGGCTGCGGGACCGCCCGGCCAGGCCCAGGATTGCGGTAACTGACAGCTTCATACCGGCCTGGCGTGCCATCAGCGCCAGCTCAGCCATCCGGTTGCTGTCAAAACCCTTGTTGATCTGCTGCAGGGTCTCGTCATCACCAGACTCAAGACCAAAGTACAGAATCCGCAGCTTCTTTTCCCGCAACAGCTGCAACTGTTCGACGGTCTTGGTGGTCAGGCTGTTGGGTGAGGCATATGAGCCGATCCGTGTCAGACCGGGGAAGGTGTTGGTAAGCGCATCCAGGATCGTGACAAGCCCCTCAAACGGATAGACCAGGGCATCGCCATCAGCCAGAAAAACCCGTTCAACCCGTGTCCGATAGGAGGACGGTAGCTCTGTGATCTCAGTCAGGATCTCTTCCACAGGTCGCAGGTGGAACTGCTTGCCCTTGTACATGCCGCAGAATCTGCACTGGTTCTGGGAACAGCCCACCGTGATCTGGAAGATCAGGCTGCGGGCTTCACTGGGCGGACGGAATACCGGTTCTATGTAACGGGGCATGCTAGACTCCTGGCCGTGATTTTTTCAGTGTAAAGCTGCAGGCAGATCTGATAGTAATCAACAGGATCTGTTTGGCAAACTATTTTACCTGTATGGGGGCATTATGAAGGTCTTGGTTGATCTCTGTGTTGTACCGTTGGGGGTAGGGGTTTCCGTCTCCAGCTATATTGCTGCCTGCGAAAAGGTACTGAGCGAGGCAGGGCTGAAGACGGCGCTGCATGCCTACGGCACTAACATTGAAGGGGAGTGGGATGCGGTCTTTGCGGCCATCAAACACTGCCATGAGGTGGTGCATGGGATGGGTGCGTCGCGTATCACCACTACCATCAAGATGGGTACCCGCACTGATCGTGATCAGACCATGGAAGACAAGATCAACAGCGTAAAAGCAAAGCTGGGGTAATCAAGCATGTTTGAATGCCAGTATAATGATGAGATGGAGGCAGAGGTGAAACGGCTGGAAGCCCAGGCACGGGCGGTTGCAGCTGGACATCCTGAGTGGCTGAATGCCTGCGCTGTGTGTGGAGTGGAGCTGCAGGCGGTTGATGTCAGCCGGTGCGAGAACTGTTTCAGATAAGTGATAGCTGGTTTTTGATGCAGGATCAGGAATCAGGATTCGGTTGTATCCCCGAATACGCTCATGGCCCGTTTGACCCTTGAAACCAGGGTGACCGCCTTGATCGGTTTGCTCATGAAATCGAAGAACCCCAGCTCAAAGAGCCTGGCCTCATCTTCGTCGGTTGTTTTATCGCTAATCAGGATGACCGGAATTGATCTGAGATCATGAATCGCCTTGACCAGCTTGATCAACTGAAATCCATCAAAATTGGGCATAACTTTATCTGTAAGCACAACCTGAGGGCGGCTGGCAACGATCTCCTTGTAGGCCTCCATGCCGTCAGCGGCCAGTAGTACCCGAAAACCGTTGTTAGTCAAAATCTCCTTCAACATCTCCCGCGTCAGCTTGTCATCATCTGCAATGAGAACGGTTTTTTCTTTTGGTTTCTGTATCTCCCGGCCAAGGTAGTGTTTGCAAAAAGCAGCAAAGAACTCCTTCCGGGACACCACCGCCGGGATGATTGTCATTCCCTGATTCTTGGCAATGTTGTTTGCCATCTTCATGTCGGTGGGGTCTGTTACTGCCAATAAAAGGTTGTTACCTTCCTGGCGTAGCGGAAACAGGTTGAATTCAAGTGCCGTCTCAGGCGTAATCAATGCAAGAAGCTGTTTGGAATAGCTGTATTGTGCGATATTGGGCAGGTGTTTGATATTAAACTGTTCTGCCAGTGCCTCAGAAAGTTCATTTCCGGTAATAAGTCCTCTGTCTTCAAGGAACCAGCCAAAGCGCTTTTTTTCCTCACTGGCCAGCTTGCTCATGCGCTCAACCGTCACCGGTGAGAGGATACCTTTGTTAACCAGTATTTCTCCGAGTAGTTTTTTGGCTGGCATAGTCGAGTACCCGTAACACACTGAGTTGATGGTGGAGCACCGGATTGCAGAAACAATAAAAGCGCGTAGTGACTGCTACTGCCAACAAAGGTCCAGATACTGAATATGCGACAATGCACATGTTTGCATATTGGAACTCCAGTAAGTCTGGTAACGGCTTTTGATTATAAATCAGTAAAGAGAAAAGCCCTTGGGTTGTCAAGGGCTTTTGGGGCATCGGCTGATGCAGATTGCTTATGTGGTACCAGAGGCCGGACTCGAACCGGCATGAGGTTGCCCTCGGCAGATTTTGAGTCTGCTGTGTCTACCATTTCACCACTCTGGCAAAGTTTTGAGACTATACCTAATCAGCCCGCTGAGAGTCAAGAGGCTTTATTCCAATTCCAACTCAAGGCGCTCTCTTTGTTATCTTGTCTTCGGCTCCTCAACGTACTATCTGTGCGCCTTCGTCGCCTCAATCCTTGCAACTTTGATAGCATTCTTGATTAGGAATTGGATTATATGTTGGCGGTTGATGGACAGGGTTGCTCCTTCTCAGTGCGGTTGATTACCGGGGCGATCTGGTTGGCAAATGCCATGGCCAGTTTAAGGTCATCATGGCTGAATGCGCCGGAGTTTTTGTTGATCGCCTGTAATACCCCGATCACTGCGCCATTAACCCGCAGTGGTACGGCAATCATGTCACGGGTGGTAAATCCAAGTTCTTTGTCGGTAAACTTGAAGAAACGTTCATCTGCCTGAACATCCGGTACAATGATCGGCAGGTCATTCTGGGCAACCCAGCCGGCAATGCCCTGGCCTTTGGGTACCCGGAAAAACGGCAGCAGTTCCTCTTTGCCGCCGGTTACGACTTCAAAATCCAGATGTCCGGTAAACTCGTCCAGCAGTAGCAGACTGCCGGCTTCTGCACCGGTCAGGCGACAGACTGATTTCACGGCGTGGTCCATGATCACGGAACGTTCATATGATGAGTTGACCAGGGCTGCCATCTCCATCATGGCCTTCAACTTGTCTTGGGCGATGTCGTCAGTTTTCTTCTTTAACATGTTTTTCTCCGGGGAAAATTGTATTGTGGCACCGGGGTGCTCACGCAACTGATTAGGTGGAAACGGGAGTTACCTGCCTGAGAATGTAATAACCAGTGGTGACCAGTTCAGCAAGTAAACACTGGCGTCACGGGTGGAGGTGCTGTCATCGACAAACAGTATTAGATGCAATGTTGTTACGTCGGTAAAAGGAGGAAAACTGTCATTAATCCGGTTTACGGTAAATAGATAGCTGCCATCTGCCTGCTGCTCAAAATTTGAGTAGTTCCGGCCGGACATGATAATGGTGGGCTCGGTAGTAAGACGGTTCCTGAGAGTTGCATACGATGTCTGGACGGTGTCACCCTGGACAGTTCCCCATGCCTTGTCAAAGGCTGCTGACCAGCCTTGATACAGGTCAAGGGCACCGTTGTCCACATAGAGCTGCGACGGGTAGGCGGCTGCCCCTGTTCCGGCAAAAGAGACGATGGGATCATGCAACTCTGTGACCTGTGTATTGAGCTTCGGGTTTAAGCTGGCGTAGACCGACGGTGCTGTTCCTTTACCGCGATAACGGATTGAGAATGCACTGCGGGAAAGCGTTACTACTCCAGAATTTGATTGGATAACCCGGCCGTTCTGGATAAACTGAAAATCTTTGATAATGCCGGAAGGCGTCCCGGCATTTGCCAATAGTATGTGAGAGAAGGAAACAGTGACCACGATGCATAAAATTGCTACCAGACGCACAGAAATCTCCCATAAAATGTGATTTTCTTCAAAGCCTGCTAGTGGACAAAGCAGGTCTTACATATGCTGCTTATAGCATACCTATGTAGATTCGCAAGTGAAGGTCAGGGACAAATACCATGAAAAATACCGTAAGTGCACCAACAGCCCAACTTCAGGCCTGGGACAAGCAGTATGTCTGGCACCCGTTTACCCAGATGCAGGACTGGCTGGCAGATGATCAGATTGTGATTGTGGCGGGTGAGGGGAGTTGGCTGATTGATTCCGATGGCAACCGCTATCTTGATGGCGTTGCTTCCATGTGGACCAACGTGCATGGGCACAGTCATCCTGCCTTGAACAAGGCGCTGGCTGATCAGGCTGCGAGGCTTGAACATTCAACCCTGCTGGGTCTGGCAGGTGAGCAGTCAATCCTGCTGGCAAAGCGGTTGATTGAGATAGCACCGGCCGGGTTGAGCAAGGTCTTTTATTCCGATAACGGTTCCACGGCAGTAGAAGTGGGGCTGAAGATGGCCTATCAATATCACTGTCACAAGGGAGAACCGCAACGGAGCAGGTTCCTGCGGCTGCAGCATGCCTACCACGGTGACACCATCGGCTCTATGAGTGTTGGCGGGATCTCGATCTATCATGACACCTTCAAGCCGCTGCTGTTCTCAACTATTGAGGCTCCTGCTCCCTATTGCTACCGCTGTCCCATGGGTAAGAATGATCCGGCAACCTGTGGCATGGCCTGTCTGGATGCGCTGGAGCAGTTGATAGTTGAACATAGAGAACAACTGGCTGGAATGATGATGGAGCCGCTGCTGCAAGGAGCGGGCGGGATGCTGGTACACCCTGCCGGGTACCTGAAGAGGGTGCGACAGCTGTGTGATCGTTACGGTGTGCTGTTGATCACCGATGAGGTGGCCACCGGTTTCGGGCGTACCGGCAGTATGTTTGCCTGTCAACAGGAGGGGGTGACACCGGATATCATGGCAATCTCAAAAGGGCTTTGTGCCGGTTATCTGCCGCTGGCTGCCACCCTGGCAACCGAAGAGATCTATCAGGCGTTTCTGGGTAATTATGCCGAGTTGAAGACCTTCTTTCATGGCCATACCTTTACCGGTAATCCGCTGGCCTGTGCTGTTGCATTGCGCAGTCTGGAGCTGTTTGAAGAAACCGGGCTGTTGGAGTCAGTGCAACAGCGTAGTAAACAGTTAACGAGTTTGCTACAGCAGTTGGATGGCCATCCCCACGTTGGCAATCTGCGTCAATGTGGTCTGGCAGCCGGAATTGAACTGGTGCAGGATAAGGCGACAAAAGCAGCGTACCCCTGGGAGGAAAAGCGGGGTATCAGGGTCTGTCAGGAAGCCCGCAGGTACGGGATCTTTTCCCGACCACTGGGGAATACGGTGGTACTGTTTCCACCCTTGGCTATTACAGCAGGTGAATTGGAGTTTCTTATGGAAGGGATTAAAAAGGCGATTAACGCTGTGACTGATTAGTCAGACGCAGGCGGTTCTGCAGCAGGCTCTGCCTGGTCAGCTTCATCAAGGGCTTTTCGGGCCTCTGCTTCTGCAGCCTCTCGCTCAGCAGCCTCTTGCTTAAGCCGTTCCTGACGTTCTTGTTCATCATTTTCAAGCCAGGCCTTTTCAAGATCACTGGCCTGAATATCCAGACTACTCAGGGACAGTCGGCGTAATCCGCCATCACGGCTGTTCTCGATCAGGCTGATCGGGCCGGATAGCTCTGCAGAAAACTCCTCAACCGCATCTCCCAGATAGATGGTTACCCCTTCATGGATCCGATCCTTGATATTGATCTTTGGATTTGATCCGGCTGGACGGTGGGATCTGACATCAATAATGACTCTGCCCAGCTGTTGTTTTTTCTCGGTCAGAGCTGTCATTTCCTGCATATCTTTGGTCTTTGCAATCTGTTCCTGCAAGGCTTCAAGTTGTTCTAACAGGATATGCATCCGGTCAAGGTCGTGGTAGTCCACGCCACTATGCACAACGGTCTTTACGGCAGATGGTGCCCCAAGTTTTTTAGCCTCAAGTCCTGCCAGGGTCACACAGTCACCACCTGCCAGCAGGCCGGTGGTCAGGCTACCACGACAATGGACGCTGCAGTTGCGCAGCTCAACATCAACCAGCATGTTGCCCCAGCATTCAACGCTACTGTCATGGATAAAATGGGCGGTGATGGTACCTCCGCAGAGGATGCTACCCTTACCCTGGCCCTGGCCATCCATGCCGCAAAATTCAATATTACCGTGTGAGATCAGACGACAGGCCCCCACGTTGCCGGTAATCTTCAGGCCTTTGCTGGCGCTGACCTGGAATCCGTCCAGCACATCACCCCGCACCTCAACAAAGCCGTTAAAACGGATGTTACCGACACTGAAGTCAACATCCCCATCCACCACATATTCTTCAACAATATGAATCGTGTCGCCTTCCTGTTTCACTCGCCCGTGGATCTCGGCATACAGGACATCATTATTGTCACCACCAGAGCGGACATTCTGCCCCAGTTTCAGCATCAGCGGCTTACCTGCTTCCGATGGTACCGGTTTGCCACGAACCGTCTTGCCGGGAGTACCGCTGGTGGGGGGAAGTATCCTACCGATTTCCTGATCCGCATCTACGTTAATGAATTTCTGCACGGCCCTGAAGTCAATCTGGCGCTTTTCAGGATCTTCATCAGCTGTTGTCTCAGCAGGGGGCTGATCAGACGTATCAAAGCTGTAGTTTAGTTTGCCATCATCGCCCAGTATTGGTTGTATGCCGGCCGCCAGTAACCCGTTGGCACTTTTGCCAGGACGTGCGTCACGCAGCAAGAGCGGTATGGCTTCTTCATCAATCCCGATGCTGATACCATCTGCGGCCAGATAGGCCAACAGCTCATCCCTGGTTGGCGGAGTGCCATCTGCCTTCACTTCAAGGTGGGCGCGGCATTCCATCTCATCCTTGGAAAGGCTCAGGATAAGTTGATAGCCGGTCTGTGCGTGGTAAAAACGCTGGCCGTCCGGCTTGCTTTCCTGTGTTTGTGTGGGCTGATCGCTCATGATTGCTCCCTGTAATCAGTTTCAGCTTAGCATAAATTAGCGTTGGGTAAAGTATGAAATCATTGCAGCAGCTTGGATGAGTGTGCCATAGTGCTGAAACTAAACAGGTGCGGGTGGAATGCCAGGCATGAGTGAATTGACACGAATTCTTATCATTGATGATGATGAACCTGGTCGGCAGGTGATGGAACTGCTGCTGAGAAAGGCCGGGTTTGCACCATTTTCTGCAGCCAATGGCGCAGAGGGAGTGGCGCTGGTCCATGAAGGCCGGGCTGATCTGGTGCTAGTTGATCTGTTTCTACCTGATAAAAACGGCATTGAGATCCTGCAGGAAATCCGTCAGGTTGCTCCTGAACTTGAGGTGGTGGTGATTACCGGCCATGCCTCGGCAGAAACAGCTGTACAGGCCATGAAGGAAGGGGCCTTTGATTACATAACCAAGCCGGTTAACTTTGAAGAGTTAAAGATTGTCATTGCCAAGGCCCGTGAAAAACAGCGTCTGCTGTCGGAAAACGTTTATCTGCGTAAACAGTTGCAGGAACGTTTTCAGTTCAGCAGCATTATTGGCGGCTCTGCTGCCATGCAGCGGCTGTTTGAACGGATGCAGCGGATCGTCAAGACTGATTCAACGGTGCTGATATTCGGTGAATCCGGCACCGGTAAAGAGCTGGTGGCCAAGGCGCTGCACCACAATGGTCGTCGCAAGGGACATGCCTTTGTAGCGGTTAACTGCGGCGCTATCCCGGAAACCCTGCTGGAAAGTGAACTGTTTGGCCATACCAAGGGGGCCTTTACCGGTGCGGTGCGGGACAAGATCGGCAAGTTTGAGGCAGCCAATCACGGCACCATCTTTCTGGATGAGATCGGTACCATGCCGATGCATCTGCAATCCAAGCTGTTGCGGGTACTGCAGGAGCAGGAAGTGGAGCGGGTTGGTTCCACCAAGCCGATCAAGCTGGATGTGCGTGTAATCTCCGCCACCAATGCTGATCTTGAAGAACAGGTCCGCCAGGGCAGTTTTCGTGAGGATCTGTTCTATCGCCTGAATGTGATTCCGCTGCAGTTGCCGCCCCTGCGTGATCGCCGTGAAGACCTGCTGCCGCTGGTTAGTCATTTTTTGGATAAGTTCTGCCATCTGATGGGGCGGCCGTTGATGACCCTCAGTAAACCGGCATTGGATGCCCTGGAGCGCTACCGTTGGCCCGGCAATGTGCGCGAACTGGAAAACGTGGTGGAACGTCTGGTGGCGCTGACTGAGCAGGATGCCATTGGGCCGGATGATCTGCCCTCTGAGATCACTGAGGCCTCCGGCCCTCCCAAGGGTGTCTGTCTGGATCTGTCACCGGAAGGCATCGATATGCCGGCTGCCATTGAAGAGCTGGAACGAAAGATGATTGCCAAGGCGCTCCAGATGTCTAACGGGGTAAAGGCCAGGGCAGCTGCCCTGTTGGGGCTGAATCGTACCACCCTGGTGGAGAAGATGAAGCGGCTGGGGATCAACTGATCTGTCTTGATTTCCTGACCCTGAAGGTGGCTTTAAAGGTGGCTGCCTTGATCCCTTCCTCGGTTATAATTTCCGTCATCCCATCAATATTCCGGTCATCCTGGCTGATTACCCTGGCCTCAGCCCGCACAAGCCCCCAACGCACCGGCGCATGAAACTCCAGTCCCAGCTTGATGGTCACGAAATCAGTTCCTTCCGGCAGCAGGCTCTTGATTGCCATGGCCAGGGCCGTATCTGCCAGTGACACCACCGCGCCACCGTGCATCAATCCCTTGCCCTGACAAAGGGCTGCCTTGAACGGCATGGTCAGCACCGCCTTGCCGTTATTAGCTTCACGGATGGTCATGCCAAGAAATTCCTCAAATGGCGCAGTGGCAATCCATTCCGGCAACTGAAACGGCAGCTCTTCATTCTGGTTAACTTGAAGATCATATATGCTTTCAAACATGGCAACTCCTCGATTTTTCATTTCATCCTTCAAACTTCATCCTTCACCCTTGCTTCTCTATCCCCATATCCCTGCAATCGATTTACCACAACTACCGCAGGCACCGTCTTTCAGATTAAGCCGGGTAACCGTGTAACCACTGCGTCCAATTACCACTGTTCCGCAACCGGGACAGACCGTCTGCTCCCTGCCCTTAGTAACATTTCCTTCATAAATATATCTAAGTCCTGCCCGGTCACCAGCCTCAAGTGCCTGCTCAAGCGAGCTGGCAGGGGTAGGGGGATGATCCAGCATCTGATAGCAGGGAAAGAAGCGTGAGACATGCCAGGGGGTGTCAGGCCCAAGCTCATCGGCAATAAAACGTGCAATGCCGTTCAACTGTTCTGCATCATCATTTTCTCCCGGTATCACCAGTGTGGTAATCTCAATCCAGATACCGCGCCTGCGGTACTCTCTGATGCAATCCAACACCCTGTTCAGCTGCGCTCCGCAGACACGTCGGTAAAAATCGTTGCTGAACCCCTTCAGGTCAATATTGGCAGCGTGCAGCACCGGTGCGATCATCCCCAGTGCCTCTGTGCTGATGTAGCCATTGGTGACAAAGATGTTATAGAGACCGGCTTCTGCTGCCAGACGTGCGGTTGCCAGGGCGTACTCAAACCAGACTGTTGGTTCAGTATAGGTGTAGGCAATGGAACGACAGCCTTCAGCAACGGCACGTTGTACCAGCTCCGCTGAGGGAACCGGGCGGCCAGGCAGCCGGCCGGTGCCCTGGTCATTGTATTGGGCAATATCCGCATTCTGGCAATGCTGGCAGCGGAAGTTACAACCGACAGATGCTATGGAGTAGCTGCGTGAACCGGGCAGGACGTGATAAAGTGGCTTTTTCTCAATAGGATCGATATGTTCCGCCACAAGCAGGCCGGAAACCAGTGAGTAGAGCTGTCCATCCCGGTTTTCCCGTACCCGGCAGATGCCCCGACCACCTTCAGCAATGGTGCAGTGGTGTCGGCAGAGGTTGCATCGGACCGCAGTATGTTCAATGGTGGTAAAACAGAGAGCTTTTTTCATAATTAACTGTTCCAACCCCTTGCAGGAATACCGTTTACTGGTATATCTATACCCGATAGTCAGCTGAATGCAAACCGGTTGGCAATTTCATCTGTTGGAGCGACCTATGCGCAGACGAAGCACCCTGCAGATATCTCTGGTTCTGATTGGCGGCATGCTGGCCCTTGGTGGCTGCGGTAAAAAGGATGATCGGCATGTCTATAAAAACAAACAGGACTGTCTGGATGACTGGGGTAATGATCCTAAAAACTGCGAAGAGATGAGGCAGGGGGATCGTAACTACAGTCATGGTTATTTCTATGGCCCCCGTTTTACTACCGGCCACACCTATGCCGGTCAGGGCAGCCGCTCCATACGGACGGTATCGGTCTCGCGGGGTGGTTTTGGCAGTCTCTCCTCCTTCCATTCTTCCTTCGGGGGCTAGGTAGATGCAACGGATTGTCCGTCCGCCTCGCATAAACTGGCAACAGAGTGTTGAATCCCAGGGGATGGCCTATCACACCATTGATGATGAGCCGTATTGGGATGAGACGGCCTGTTATCGCTTTGAACGTGCAGAAATTGATCTGCTGGAAAATGCCACCAATGAGCTGCAGGAACGCTGCATTGAGGCAGCCCAGCATGTAATAGACAAAGACCTGTTTGACAAGCTGCAGATTCCGGCCCATGCGGTGCCGTTGATTGTTGATTCCTGGGACAAGGATGAACCATCCCTGTATGGCCGTTTTGACTTTGCCTATGACGGCCAATCGCCACCGAAGCTGCTGGAATACAATGCTGATACCCCCACATCGCTACTGGAAGCCAGTGTGATTCAGTGGTTCTGGCTCAAAGACCTCTATCCTGATGCTGATCAGTTTAACTCAATCCATGAACGTCTGATTGAGGCCTGGAAAGGGATGGGGATCTCCTCAACCGTTCACTTTGCCTGCGTGGCTGATGCACCTGAGGATTTTGGCAATCTTGAATATCTGCGGGATACCGCCATTCAGGCCGGACTGACCACGTCCCAGCTGTTTATGAATGATATCGGTTTTGAAGAGGTGGATGGTCGTTTTGTTGATCTGGATGACCACCCGATTGACCTCATGTTCAAGCTGTATCCCTGGGAATGGCTGGTGAATGAGTATTTTGGCCGTAAACTGGCAACAGCCCGGATGCGGCTGATTGAACCGGCCTGGAAGATGCTGCTGTCCAACAAGGGGCTGCTGGCTATCATGTGGGAACTGTTTGAAGGGCACGATAATCTGCTGCAGGCCGGTTTTGAAGCAGGCCCGTTCAGAGATAACTATGTTACCAAGCCGCTGCTTTCCCGTGAAGGTGAGAATGTAACCGTGCATCGCAACGGTCAGGTGCATGAGGTTGAAGGCAGCTACGGTGGCAAGGCCCTGGTCTACCAGCAGCTGGCACCAATTCCCTGCTTTGACGGCAACTATCCGGTGATCGGCTCCTGGATTGTGGCAGGCGAATCAGCAGGTATCGGTATCCGTGAGGATCGACAACTGGTCACCACCAATGCCAGCCGGTTTTTACCCCATTACTTTACCTGATTTTATTCAGTATCAGACTTAACGGAGGCTACTTATGAACGGACTGCAACTGGACTCTTTTCAAGGATTGATTGATTTTGCCAAGTATTTTGTGGCAGCGCTGGGCTTTCTGCTGGTGTTCTGCGCCATCTACTGCAAGGTTACCCCCTATGACGAGCTGAAACTGGTGCGGGAAGGTAAAACCGCCCCTGCCATCAGTTTTGGCGGTGCCTTTATCGGCTTTGTACTGCCGCTACACAGTGCCATCACCCACAGTGTCGGTTTTCTGGATATGCTGACCTGGGCCCTGGTGGCCATGGTGGTGCAGATCCTGGTCTTCTCTGCTGTTCGGGTCATTTTCAAGGATCTGGTCAAGCAGATTGAAGATAATCAGGTTGCTTCTGCCACACTGCTGGCCTTCTTCTCGGTTGCCATCGGCCTGCTGAATGCCGCCAGCATGACCTATTAGAACCATGTACGATGAACGCTCCATAGAACTGTTGACCGGTTTAAGCCCGGAACAGCGTGTTGCCCTGGGGGAACTGTATGCCCGGCTTGATGAAGAGCTGAGGGTAGAGGTGCATCGCCGACAGCGGGAGCTGTTTAAGGAATGGCTGGCTTTGGGCAGGGTTGCCCCCAGCCGGGGCGGAGAGGCTGGCTATGCCGCCTTTCTGGCGGTGTTGAAACAGATCTGGATAGAGCAGGCGCCGCAGGTGTCACCTCAGATCCGTGAGCATAAGCCGTATAAAAAACGGCTGCGGGCAGCTTTAGAAAAAAACTATCTGGATGAACTGGTCCGGCTGCGGGAAGAGGAAAAACTGTCATGGCGGCAGTTGGCGGATCACTTCAAGAAAGAGTTTAAGAAAACAGTTTCACACACCTATCTGAAGCGGATCTATGAGGAACATCTGGCGGAGCAAAAAGGGCTTTAACTCCCCTCACTCCCCCCTTGCCAGGGGGGATGTTACCCTACCTCAGCGTACTCCCGTACCCTGAACTTCACCCCAAGCCCCTCAGCTACCTTGCGGCAAGCCTCAATATCAATACCAGGAATGGTGACTGCTGTAGCGGTTACATCCGGGATATAGCGAGGCGCCTCCCGCAGGAAATCGCAAACCCCTTGCCAGCCAGACTCTCCGAACGGTGTGTTGCAGAGCCTGTTGTAGGTTACTGCATCAGCTGCATTCAGGCTGATGGAGATGCTATCCACCAGTCCGGCCAGTTCAGGCAGGATGTTCCGTCCGTGGGCCAGATTGGCCTGACCATCGCTGTTGATCCTGATTGGGTAGCCGCGTTGTTTCAACGCTGACGCCACCTGTTTGACCAGATCCAGCCGCAGCAGTGATTCCCCAAAGCCGCAGAACACCACCTCATCAATATCCTTTGGCTGGCCAATGGCTGCCATCAACTCTTCAAAGCCCGGTTCATGATCCAGCAGCAGGTTATGCCCTTTAACGGTAAACTCGTCAAATTTGGCACAAAAGGTACAGTGGTTTGAACAGCGGTTGGTGATGTTCAGGTAGAGTGAATTACGGATCCGGTAGGCGATCTTGGTTGATTCATCCCAAAGCGGAATGCCAAACAGCCGACCGGCATTCATGGTGGTGATCCGGCCCACATCCTCAACGGTCAGGCCGCGCAGTTCAGCCACCTTTTCTGCGGTGATGCGGGTGTAGGCTGGTTCATTGCGTTTGCCACGGTGGGGCACCGGCGAGAGATAGGGGCAATCAGTCTCCAGCAACAGGCGCTCCAGCGGTACGTTACGCACCACCTCCCGCAACTGCTCATTGGAGGGGTAGGTGACGGTGCCGGGTATGGAGAGGTACAGGCCCTGCTCAAGGCACTGCCGGGCAAAGGTCAGATCACCGGAAAAGCAGTGCATCACGCCCTTGGTAACACCGGCTTCCTTGATCATGGCCAGGGTTTCTGCATGGGCATCACGGTCATGGATCACCACCGGTTTATCCAGTTTTTTTGCCATCTGCAGGAAACGCATGAAGACCCGTTCCTGATCTTCACGGGGGGATCGGTTTTTGAAGAAGTCCAGGCCGATCTCGCCAATGGCCACACACTTTGGTGTGGTCCGCGCCAGTTCTTCCAGTGCTGTGATGGTGGCTTCATCAACCCCTTGGGCATCATGGGGATGAATACCCACGGTGCAGAAGATGGTTGGATGGCTGGCAGCTATTTCAACTGCCTGCTGGCTGGATACTGCATCAGCGCCAACCACAATCATCCCTTTGACACCGGCTGTCTCGGCCCGTTCAAGCATCTGATCCCAGTCGGGCTTGAAATCATCGTAGTAAATATGGCAGTGGGTATCAATAATGGTTGGCATGTTATGGATTTTTCCTGTTCATGGAGGTAATGCCGATGGCCTTCAGTGCCCGTTTGATGGCCCGTGGGTCAAAGCTGTCAACTACCTGCCTGCCGTTATCAAACACGATCAACGGCACAATATCACCGTTAAAATGGTCATGCCATTCACGGTAGAACTGGTGGCTTTTTTGAATATCTCTTGATTCAAACGGGATATTGCGTGTGGCGAAATAACTTTCCGCCTTGGTACAGTAGCTTCAGCCATCAGCTACAAAGATGACAATCCGTTTACTTGAAGGGTAGAGCAACTGGGGGGTACGAGGCTGGACCGCCTCTGCCTGATAGGGGCAGAAGGCGGTCATGGCCAGTAAAAGCAGGAGACTAAGACAGATGTGTCGCATGGTAGGATACACCACTAAAGTGATGTTGTTACGACAGGTTCCAGAGCATCATTTCAAGAATATCTTTAGGGCTTTTGCCCACTTCGGTCACCACAGTCGGCTCAAAACCGCAGTGCATCATGCACTGGGCACAACGGGGGTCTCTGCCCACGCCATAGCTTTCCCAGTTGACCTTTTCCATCATCTCTTTGAAAGTGGGGTAGTGACCATCTGTGATCAGGTAACAAGGGGCCTTCCAGCCCTGAGGGTTGCGTGTCGGGTTGCCCCACGGGGTGCATTGCAGCTTTTTCTCACCCTTCAGGAAGCGCAGGTACATCGGCGTTGACCAGAAGCGGTGCTTCTTGCTCATCTCGTAGACCTGACGGAACTTCTTTTCAATCTCCAAGCGTACCAGGAACTGCTTTTCTTCTTCAACCGCTTCATAGCTGAAACCGGGCGCTACCAGGATGCCGTCAACCCCCAGCTCTTCCAGCTGCTGGAACAGCATCTCAATCTCAACCAGATCGGTGTCGGTGAAGATGGTGGTGTTGGTGCAGACCCGGAAACCTTTTGCCTTGGCAGCCTTGATGGCGGCCATGCCGGTCTTGAAGCAGCCTTTGCGCTCAAGTATCCGGTCATGGGTCTGTTCCAGGCCATCCATATGGACGTTAAAGGTCAGGTTGGGATGGGGCTGCATTTTTTTGATGGATTCTTCCATCAGCACGGCATTGGTGCAAAACATGATGTGGCGGCCACGGTCCAGTATCCCCTGTACCAGCTCATAGATATGGGGGTAGAGGAACGGCTCACCACCGGTGATGGTGACCACCGGTGCCGGACATTCGTCAACCGACTTCAGGCAGTCCTCCAGCGACATCATGTCGTTGATGGTGTTGGCATACTCGCGGATCCGTCCGCAACCGGAACAGGTCAGGTTACAGAGGTGGGTCGGTTCCAGCATCAGTACCAGCGGGTACTTTTCAACCTTGTTGAGGTTGTTTTTGATGATGTACTTGGTCAGATCATAATTCAAACGCCACGGAAAACGCATGCAATCAATCCTTTCAATTCTTCAGAAACGCCTGTACTGCAGCTGCTATACCTTCGGCATCAATCCCCACATCTTTGCGGAGTTGTGCCTGGGTTCCCTGTTCAATGTACTGATCCGGTATGCCAAGCCGTTTGACCCTGACCTGTGACATAGCGTTATCCTGCAGCAGTTCAAGCACGGCACTGCCAAAGCCGCCCTGCAGGACGTTTTCTTCAACCGTAACAATCTTGCCGGTTGCCTTGGCCTGACCAAGGATCAGATCAGCATCCAGTGGCTTGATGAAACGGGCATTTACCACACCAGTGCTGATCCCCTGCTCTGCAAGCTGTTCAGCGGCCTTGACCGCAGGCATGACCGTTGAACCGATGGCAACAATGGTCAGGTCAGTGCCTTCCCGCAGCAATTCACCTTTGCCGATAGGCAGGCATTCCATTTTTTTGTCCAGAGGCACGCCATAGCCTGCACCGCGGGGGTAACGCAGGGCAACCGGTGCCTTCAGCTCCAGTGCGGTTTTGAGCATGTGCCGCAGTTCATTTTCATCCTTGGGGGCCATAAAGGTCAGGCCCGGCAGGTGGCGCATGAAGGAGAGGTCAAACACGCCGTGGTGGGTAGGGCCATCATCACCCACTAGGCCAGCTCGGTCCATGGCGATTACCACCGGCAGGTTCTGCAGGCAGACATCGTGGAAGACCTGATCATAGGCCCGCTGCATGAAGGATGAGTAGATCGCTGCTACCGGCTTGAAGCCGTCAGCAGCCAGTCCGGCGGCAAAACAGACGCCATGCTGTTCGGCAATACCCACATCAAAGAAACGGTCCGGCAGGGCATCGCTAAAGAAGTTCAGGCCGGTGCCGTCAGGCATGGCAGCGGTGATTGCCACCACCTTGGGATCTTCCTTGGCCAGATCAACCAGAGTACGTCCAAAGACTTCAGTGTAGGAGACCGTGGATGACTTGGCCGGTGCTTTACCGGTGGAGAGGTCAAAGGCCCCTACGCCGTGGAATTTATCCGGTGTTTCTTCAGCCGGGCGGTAGCCCTTGCCCTTGGTGGTCATAACATGCAGCAGCAGGGGACCGTCAAACTCACGGGCATTATTGAAGACTTCAATCAGACCGGGCAGGTCATGGCCATCAATCGGACCGATGTAGTCAAACCCCAGAGCCTCAAACAGTGCGCCAGGGGTCAAAAAGCCCTTGAGCGAGTTTTCTGCCCGGCGGGCAAACTTGAGAATGTCCTTGCCAAAGGCCGGGATGTTGGTCAGCAGTTCCTTCATCTCCTTCTTCAACTCACGGAAATGACGGGTGGTCATCTTGCGGGAGACAAAGGCGGAAAAAGCACCAACATTTTTGGAGATGGACATCTCATTGTCGTTCAGCACTACAATCAGGTTTTTCTTGAGGTGTCCGGCCTGGTTCAGACCTTCAAAGGCGATGCCGCCGGTCAGGGAACCATCACCGATCACGGCAATTACATTATTCTTCTTCTGATCAAGATTGTCGGCAACCGCCATGCCCAGGGCCGCAGAAATGGAGGTGGAGGCGTGGCCCACGCCAAAGGCATCATGTTCTGATTCGCACCGTTTGGGGAAGCCTGATATCCCCTTGTACTGGCGTTGGGTTGCAAAGCGATCCCGACGGCCGGTCAGTAGTTTGTGGGTGTACGCCTGGTGACCAACATCCCAGACAATCTTGTCCTGCGGGGTGGTAAAGCAGTAATGCAGGGCCATGGACAACTCTACAGCACCAAGGTTTGATCCCAGGTGTCCACCGGTTTCTGACACGGTTGCCAGCAGAAAATTGCGGATCTCTTCAGCCAGTTCAGGAAGTTGTTCCGGTGACAGCTTTTTCAGGTCATCAGGGTTCTGTATGGTTTCAAGTAACATAGCGGTTTCCTTATGCAGAGGCATAGCCATTGGAACGGAACCAGTCAACAGCCCGTTTAAGTGCCTCTTCTACCGGAGTCTGGGGAAGTCCCAGTTCGTGTACTGCCTTTGAAGCATCAAAAAACATGAACTTCTTTGCCATCTGAACACCAGCCAGCGGAATCAGCGGTTCTTTGCCGGTCAGCCGTGAAAGCGCCTCGTTTGCATAGGCAGCCAGCAGGATCGGCGTGTAGGGTAGGCGCACCCTGGGTGCTGCAAGGCCGGTCAACTGCTCAAGCATGCCAAATATATCCCGCAGGGTAAGATCCCGATTGCCAAGGATATACTTCTGACCGATCCGCCCTTTTTCCGCTGCCAGAATATGGCCTCTGGCGCAGTCTTCCACGGCAATCAGATTCAGGCCGGTATCAAGATAGGCCGGCATTTTACGGTTCAGAAAATCCACAATGATCTTACCGGTAGGTGTCGGTTTGATGTCAAACGGCCCCACCGGGGTGGAAGGGTTGACTATAATCAGGCCCAGACCCTTGTCAACGAATTTCTCAGCTTCCCGCTCTGCCAAGAACTTACTCTTTTTATAGTCTCCCACCATGTCAGCCAGGCTGACCGGTGTCTCTTCCGTACCGGGGGTGCCATTACCTGGGTTTCCCAGCGTGCCGACGCTGCTGGTGTAGACCACCCGTGTCACACCGCTAGCAAGGGCTGCAGCCAGCAGGGTGCGGGTGCCATCCACATTGGCATGGTACATGGCTTCTGGTTCAGGGCACCAGAGCCGGTAATCAGCAGCAGCGTGGAAGACCCAATCACAACCGGCCATGCCCTGCTCAAGCTGCTGCTGGTCATGCAGATCACCCTGCAGGATGCTTATATCAAGCCCTTGCAGATTGGCGGTGTCAGAGCCATTTCTAACCAGTGCGGTAACCTTGTGGCCATCCTTCAGCAGCTCCCGCACTATGCTGGCGCCGATAAAGCCGGTGGCGCCGGTAACAAAGGTCTTCATGGTCAGTGGTTTCTCCAGAATGGGAAAAGCCCCGGCTTGCAACGGGGCTTCCCTTGCTTGGTTTTGGTGCCCGTCTCTACAGGCTATGCGTGTGCTCCTGCTGTCAGGCGACGATACCTGCCCAGGGCCGTCAGCGGGAAGCAGTTGCGATAAATATGGTACTTGATCATGAAATATTTGGGGAATCCAGTGCCGGTAAAGGCATCTTCGTTCCAGGTGCCGTCACTGTTCTGGGTTGCCAGCAGATACTGGATGCCCCGCTCCATTGCTTGACAGTTGACTTCACCAGCTGCCATCAGGGCCATCAGAGCCCAGGCGGTCTGGGAAGCAGTGCTGGGGCCGCAGCCCATCAGTGAACGGTCCCAGTATGAATCACAGACTTCACCCCAGCCACCGTCCAGGTTCTGGCGGGATTTGATCCAGTTGATTGATTTTTTGATATAGGAGCTGGTCATATCTTCGCCGATCGCCTCCAGTCCGATCAGCACATACCAGGTGCCGTAAATGTAGTTTACGCCCCATCTGCCGAACCAGGGGCCTTCCGGTTCCTGTTCATTTTTGAGAAACTCCAGGGCGCTGACCGCCTGGGGATGGTCTTTGGTGTAGCCAAAGTTGCCCATCAGCTCCAGCATCCGCCCGGTCAGGTCAGCAGTAGGGGGGTCGATCAATGCTTCCAGGTCAGCAAACGGGATTTTGTTCAGCATATGCTTGGTGTTGTCTTTATCAAAGGCAGCCCAGCCACCGTTTTCGCTCTGCATCCCCAGACACCAGTCAATACCCCGTCGGATAGCATCCTGGCGGGCCTTGGTGTTCTTGACCTTGATATCCTTGATAGCGATTATTACGGCTGTTGAGTCGTCCACGTCGGGGTACCAGTCGTTCTGAAATTCAAAGGCCCAGCCGCCCGGTTCAAGGTCCGGTGATTTGATCTTCCAGTCACCCTTGATCCGTACTTCTCGGTCAAGCAACCATTGCGACGCTTTAACCAAAGATGGGTGATCCAGCGGAACGCTGGCCTCCTGCATGGCCTGCAGTACCAGGGCGGTATCCCAGATCGGAGAAACGCAGGATTGCAACAGCAGGGTGTCTTCATCTTCAATGCAGAAATTGGCCAGCGCCTCCAGACCTTTTGCCACTACCGGATGGTCATTGGCATAGCCCAGGCAGTGCAGGGCAAGAATGGCATTCAGCATGGCAGGCTGGATGCCACCCCAGTCACCGGTCTTCTCCTGATGCTCAAGGATCCATTGCTCTACTTTTTCGGTTGCCTGCTTTTTGAAGGGACGGATCGGGCTTGATTCATAGACCTTAAGCAGGTGATCCACGCCGATAAAGAAGTTTTTCAGGGAGAAGATGCCATCTTCCTTGGTAAAGGTGTAATCGGTTGGGCGTGGTGGGCGGACAAACAGCTCCTGCACCCGTGCATGGGGCGGCAGTTTATAGACTGGACGGTTGGCCATCAACACCGACATCGGGATGATGGTGGCCCGGGCCCAGCTGGAGAACTCATAGACATTCAGGTAGGCCCAGTCCGGCAGCAACATCAGCTCGATCGGCATGGAGGGGACGCCCAACCAGGAAAACTCACCGAACATGGCTAGGAATGTCTTAGTAAAGACCCGCGATTTTAGAATACCACCGTTTTCAAGAATAAAGTCGCGGGCCTTGCGCAGGGCAATGTGGTCAGCCGGATAGCCCGCCAGTTTCAGGGCAAAATAGGCCTCAATGGTGGTGGAAAGGTCGCCCGGTCCGTTGTGCCAGACCGTCCAGTAGCCTTCTTGGGTCTGCTGACGCAGCAGGTAGTTGGCCATCTTACGTTCTTTTTCCTTGTCAACCATGCCAAGGAAGTGGAACAGCATGATATATTCTGCCGTAATGGTGACGTTGGATTCAAGCTCTGCCCACCAGTAGCCGTCTGGCAACTGTTCACGGAAAAAGAAGTCGCGGGTCAGTTCAATCGCCTTGTCCAAGGGATTGCCTGCGCTGCCTTCCATCTTTTTCCAGATTGATGAGGGGAGCCGGTGGATTTTGGCAGGACTCTTCGGATTAATAATGTTTGCAGATAGTTCTGCTGGTGTTGCCGGGGTATTGTTAAACGATGTCAGCGCGTGTGAAATCGGATATTTACTTGACTTCATGGAAATAAGCCTTTTCCTGAAACCCTAAGTTTATTTGTGCGTATTTATTGTTAATTTACGATAAACGGAGTTTTTGTAGCACAATTGTCAATAAATGTACACACTCTTTGGCAAAAGCCGGTTAGATCATGCAGGATTCTGCTGGTACCGAGCTTGTGGGGTGTGCTATATCGTAAAACTTGATGTCTTAGTATGAAAGGATCGTATTCTATTATGTTAACAGGAAAACAAAAACGTCATCTGCGTGGTTTGGGGCATGGCCTGAAGCCGGTTATTCTGATCGGGAAAAAAGAGGTTGATGAGGCCTTGATCGCTGAAACCGAGGCAGCTCTGGCATATCATGAACTGATCAAGGTGAAGGTGTTGGAAAATTGCATGCTTGATCGTCATGAAGCAGCAGAAGCACTGTCAGAGGCCACTGGTTCTGATGTGGCACAGGTGCTGGGTAAGACCTTTCTGTTGTACCGGGCTGCAGTGAAGCCGGTTATTTCACTGCCCATCGGTCAGGAATAGGCTGGTTCGTGGCACCTGCTTCAATCGGATATCTGCTACGGGTTGATCTGACAACCGGCAGCTGCCAGCGGGAGCCGCTTGCTGACTCGCTGCTGCAGGAGAGCCTGGGGGGGCGTGGCCTGGGCACTGCTTTATTGCAGGAGTATGCCGGTCTTGATCCGTTCAGTCCGGAGATGCCGCTGGCGCTGACCATTGGACCTTTGTGCGGCACGCCGGTACCGATGTCCTCCCGTTGTGTGCTGACTGGTCGTTCTCCGCTTACCAACACCATCTTCAGTAGTACCAGTGGTGGCCCTTTGGGGCCTTGTCTGCTGGGTGCCGGTCTGACAGCGGTTCTGGTGCAAGGCAGGGCAGCAAACCCCTGTCTGCTTGAGATCGGTTGTGATGATGAACGCCTGATTCCGGCTGACCAGTTCTGGGGGCTTGGCTGCGGGGCAACTATGCAGCAGTTGGGCCAGTTTGGCGCTGCCGCCGTTATCGGACCTGCTGGAGAACAGCAGGTGCGGTATGCATCTGTTGAAACAGCATCCGGTGAACCGTTCAGCCGTGGCGGTCTTGGTGCGGTGATGGGCAGCAAAAGCCTGAAAGGGATTGTGCTGAAAACCGGTCCGGAAACAGTGGCAATTGCTGACCAGGCTGGTTTTGACAAGGCCCTGGAAGACCTGATGCGGCTTTTTCGTGCCTCGCCATTTTTATTGGGGCCATTGGGTATTCGCGAACATGGTAGCTCTGCCTTGGTGGATTTGCTCAGACAGCGCGGCATGCTGCCGGGCAGAAATTTTTATTCGTTTGAAGGGGATGAAACGAGCTGGAACGCCTATGCCCTAAGCCAGCAGTTTCATCCGCAGACGGGTGGCTGTTATGACTGTACGGTGGCTTGCAAACGGATTGCATCAGATGGGACAGTGCTGCCGGATTATGACCAGCTGGCAGCCTTTGGCGGCCTGTGTGGTATGGAGAATCTGGAGCAGATCGCCCAGCTGTGCAGTTGGTGCCATGATCAGGGGATTGATCCGGTCTCCTCTGCCTCTGAAAAAACAGTGATAGAAGGAGAAACAGCCATGACGGTCAAGGGCTTGGAGCTTCCCCCCTATGACCCACGCGCCTCCACCGGTCTGGCTCTGGCCTATGCTACTTCGCCCCATGGTGGCAGTCATCTGCCTGCCTGGCCGATCGCCTCGGAAATCCTGCGTAAACCGGTTCCCACGGATCGTTTTTCCTTTGATGGCAAAGCGCGTGTGATTGCCATGTTTGAGGATGCCAATGCTGCTGTTGATTGCCTGTCACTCTGCCGGTTTGCCTCTGCTGCGGTAGAACTGGAAGAGTTGGCAGCCCTGCTGTCAGCGGTTATTGGTCAGGGGTACAGCCCTGCTGACCTGCTCAGGATCGGGCGCCGGACGGTCCAGCAGGAACGGCTTTTTAACCAGCAGTGCGGTTTTACTGCTGCAGATGATAGCCTGCCGCAACGATTCTTTACTGAATCAGCCAATGGGCTGGCACCCCTTGATCAACAACGCTTTGAACAGGAGCTGGCAGCCTACCATCGGATCAGGGCAGCACAATGTCTTTGATCGGGCAGCGTAATCAGGCTGTTGGAGCTTTGGGCGAACAGACCGCAGCTGATTATCTTACTAAACAGGGCTATCGTATTCTTGAACGCAACTTCCGTAGTCGGGGTGGTGAGGTGGATATCGTGGCCAAAGATCGGCAGGGCTGCATCGCTTTTGTAGAGGTCAAGACCCGCCGCAGTCTGGCCTATGGCCTGCCCCAGTTGGCGGTTACCCAACGCAAACAGCATCAGATCAGTAAAGGGGCGCTTGCATGGCTTTCAAAAAACAGACTGTACGGATGCTCGGCACGGTTTGACGTGATTGCTATTTTGCTGCAAGATGGCAGCGATCCGACCATTGAGCATATACCCAATGCCTTTGACCTTGCCTATTAGAGGAGTCTGAGATGGATTTTAGTGTTGCTCTACTGCAGATAAAACCCAAACTTGGCCGGGTGGCTGACAACCTGGCCCTGATTAAAGAACAGGTTGAACAGGCCATTGTCCAAAAGGCTGATCTGGCAGTACTGCCGGAACTTGCCTTAACCGGTTATTTCCTGAAAGATCTGGTGCCGGAGGTGGCGATTGGTCTGGATAGTCCGGAGATTGACGCCCTGAAGGAGCTATCCCAAAGAATCAGTATTGCGGTTGGCTTTGTAGAAGTGACTGCTGATTTCCAATTTTACAACAGCGCAGCCTGGTTTGAGGATGGTGAGTTGAAGCACCTGCACCGTAAGGTCTATCTGCCCACCTATGGCCTGTTTGATGAACAGCGCTACCTTGGTCGTGGTGACCGTTTCCGTGCCTTTGACACAAAGTTTGGTCGGGTAGGTCTGCTGGTTTGCGAAGATATGTGGCACCTCTCTGCCCCCTACCTGTTGGCCATGGATGGCGCAACTACCCTGGTCTGCCTCTCCAGCAGTCCTGGGCGTGGGGTTGATGAGCAGACACTGGGTACTGCCACTGCCTGGCGCAATCTGACCACCTCAACAGCCCGTTTTCTGACCTGCCGGGTCGTGTATGTCAACCGGGTGGGGTATGAAGACGGGGTCGGTTTCTGGGGTGGCTCACATGTGGTGGCTCCATCAGGTGAGGTAATTGCTGCTGCGCCTGAGTTTGATCCTGCCATTCTGCAGGTTTCCCTTACCGATGCTGAGCTGCGGCGCGAGCGGATCAGCTCTCCCCTGGTACGTGATGAAAACCTCTGTATCACCCTGCGGGAACTGAGCAGGATTGATCAGGAAAGGAGCTGCTGATGTCCCGCCTGAACATTAATACCAAGCTGGTACGTCGTATGCTGGTTGGTTTTCTGCAGGATGAGATCTGGAAGGTTGGCGCAAAAAAAGCGGTACTGGGGCTTTCGGGCGGTATTGATTCTGCTCTGGTCTGCCATCTGGCTGCCGAGGCGCTGGGGCCTGAGAATGTTCATGCCATCTGCATGCCGTACAAGACCAGCAACCCTGAATCAGAGTCCCATGCCCGGCTGGTGGCTGAGGCCAGCGGCGTACAGTTCAGTGTAGTGGGGATTACACCGATGGTGGATGCCTACTTTGACCAGTTTCCTGATGCCAATAACATGCGACGGGGCAATAAGATGGCCCGTGAACGGATGACGATTCTGTTTGATCATTCTGCCCTGTATGGCGGACTGGTGCTGGGCACCAGCAACAAAACCGAGCTGCTGCTGGGCTACGGCACGCTCTATGGTGACATGGCCTCTGCCCTTAACCCGATTGGAGATCTGTACAAAACCCAGGTCTGGCAACTTTCTGAAGAGGTAGGGGTGCCCAAGCCGGTGATTGAGAAAAAACCATCGGCTGATCTCTGGGCAGGCCAGACCGATGAGGAAGAGCTGGGCTTTACCTATCGCGAAGTGGATGAACTGCTCTATCGGATGGTGGATCAACGGGCTGATACTGCTGAACTGGTTGCTGCCGGATTCAAGCAGGAGTTTATCAGCAGTATCTATAGCAAGGTGCAGAACTCTCATTTCAAACGCCGGCTGCCGGTAATCGCCAAGGTGTCTGGTCGAACCATTGACCGTGATTTTCGTTACTCCCGCGACTGGGGCAAATAACAGGAGACGACTATGCCGCTGAATGTCTTTGATGCCATCAGACCCACCATTAGCACCCTCTTGGGTGGTGCTTCAGTTGATCTGCGTGCCGGTGAGGATGAGACAAAGACAGGGGAGGGCAGGCTGCTGCAACCGGTGGCCATTGAAGGCAAGTCATACAGTTTTTCTGCTGTCAGGCAGGGGCTGCCCTTTACCAAGACCGAAATTCAGTTCTGCCGCGAACTCTTAACCGCCTTTTCCGGGCTCTACAGCGGGTTTAAGCTGGAAGGGTATGCAGCCCATTTTCGCACTGCGCTGCTTGCATCCATCATGGATATCACGGTGGCCCGGTTTCTGCGGGGGGACCGCAGCAAAGGCTTCTGGCCGATCCAGCAATTGATTCAGCTCTTGAAAAATCTCTCCTATCAGCGCTATGAAGGCAAGCCAGCCACCACCGGTTTTCTGGTACACCGGACAACAGAACCAGCCCTGCGTAAGACCATCAAGGATCGCAGCCATACCCTGATCCCGCTGCAGCCCCATCAGAGTGTAACTCCTACCTTTCTGGACAACCCCCTGGCCTACCGCTTTATTGACGGCAACAATCTCTTCTTTGTTGCCACGATTCAGATGCAGGTGGTTGGCGTGTTGCGGACAGCCGGTGTCTGCGGCCAGACCGATATTGAGCGTCTGACCCAGCGCGAACTGTTTTCGCTGGTCCGGCGCAGCGGCAGTGGCGCCTTTGCTATTACGGTCAACGAGGTGTCGGAGATTGAGGTGCTGATCAGTCCGGCCAAGCTGCTGATCCGCCGTAAAGGAGCCTGGGTTATCTTTGACCCGGATATCTTCCGTTCTTTCCTGGCTGACAGTATTGATACTGAAGCGGTGGATGATCTGCTCTGGACGCTGTATGCGGTCTCAAAACAGCGCCACGGTACGGTCATTCTGATCCATGCCGGTACACCGCGCCATCTGGCAACCCTTAAAAAAGGCTCGGTGGGTGGCGATGATCCGATCGGCAGGTTGTTGATCAGCCAGGTCAAGGGTCAGACCATTGCCCAGTTGAAGCAATCAGGCATCCTGCTGCGCATTCTTTCTTCAGACGGCCTGACCGTACTGGATAACAAGGGCAAGCTATTGGAAACCGGCTTTATCATTGACACCTCCCATGCCCGCGAGATGGTTACCGGCGGTGGACGGACCACTGCCGCCATTGCCGCCTCGTTCTTCGGCAAGGTGATCAAGGTGTCGCAGGATGGGCCGATTGAGCTGTACCAGGATGGCAAGCTGATTTATCGATTTGGGTAGTTGGAGGGAGAATATGAGGTTTCTGCTGGTATTAGCCGTTTTGTTGTTTGTGGCCGGAATACACTCTGATCTGTACGCCACCACCTATCGCTACCTGGATGGTAATGGGAATACCTGTTATGCGGACGGTTTGGAAAATGTTCCTGAACAGTACCACTCTCGCGTAGTTGTTGTGGTCAATGGCAAACGTGCCACACCGATTACAAAGACTAAAGAAAACGTTTCAGGCTCGGTACAGGAGGTAAAAAAGACTAATTTTGCCTTTCGGTTCAACTGGCTGGTGTTATTATGCCTGTTAGCTGCCGGGATTTTGATAGCACAGCGGGTCAGGCAATCAGGCCGCCTTGAACATGGGTTCAGAATTCAGGTCGCCGCAGTGATTATTGTGCTGCTTCTGTTTATACCTTTTAATTTTGATCTTGTGCGGTCGGTTACTGGCGCCTTGCAGACAAAGAAACAGCAGATTCAGTCTGAGATAAAGGAACAGGAAGACCGTGACAAGAAGCCGCTTAAAACACTGTCTGAAAAAGTTGATGAGATGATGCAGCAGGTGCAACACTAAGCGAAAGGTTGATCTATGGACGTTATTGACGATGGCCGCTGTTTCATCTGCGGCAAAGACAACCCGATCGGGCTGAAGGCACAGTTCATCATCGATCCTGAACAGAGGCGGGCTGAGACTTCCGTGCAGATCCCTGAGCATTTTCAGGGCTGGCAGGGGATTACCCATGGCGGGATCATCTCTGCCTTGCTGGATGAGATTTGCGCCCAGGCTTGTATGGGGACCGGCATGCAGGTGGTGACCAGTGAAC
>Ga0209016_1000335_pt1 | contig 59055 bp, 57 predicted proteins | sample EPASupsiteSAE305_FD_187265 | JGI IMG/M metagenome (GOLD analysis project Ga0209016, IMG submission 187265) | Bioremediated contaminated groundwater microbial communities from EPA Superfund site, New Mexico - SAE3-05 (SPAdes) (version 2) | ecosystem: Environmental > Aquatic > Deep subsurface >... | reverse complement strand
CAAAGGGCAACCTACATAAAAAAGCCCCTCCGGAGAGGGGCTGATTAACAATTTAGCGTTACTGTTTTTTTCTTCTGAAAGCAAGCAGAGCTGCCAAAACGCCCCCAACAGCCGCGAGGCCCGCCACTCCGTAAGCGATCCGCTTACCCCAGTTGATCGGTACGGTAATAGCATCAAGCAGCTTGTCTTTTGAAGCCTTCGCCTTTGCAAAATCGGCTTCCAACTGTTTCCGCATATCCTCCGGAGCATACTTGGCAAAGCCGATAGCTGCCAGGTACTTATCAGGCAGCGACGTAATGCCTGAAAACATCGGATCCTCAAAATGGACCCAGTTAGAATCCGCAATCCATTTTGCTACGGCCTCATTATGCTTGTTGTTGTTTTCAAGCTTGCTGGCGGTGATGCCGGGTTTTAGCATTAGTGCCAAGCTGGCCTTATCCGCAATGAAATTCTTGTTGAATTCATTGCGAGACGAATCGTTGTTTGCCGCGCTCTGTACGTACCTATAGGCCTTCTGCCACCGCTGGTCACTACTTGCAGGGAAGTGAGACAATGCCGCGTATTTAACGGTCTGCAGTTCGTTGTTGGCTGGTGTGGTTGCGTTTGTAAGATTAACTGCCGGCATTACCTTGTTTGCCTTGCGCCCGAAGATATATCCGACCATCTCTTCGCGGATTTTTTCACCTCCGGTGTTGGTGTAGTCATCCATCACCAGCTCCGCGCCGCAAAGGTAGCGGTTCACGTCACCATCCCGGTAATGCACTGCGCAAACGCTGTTGTCGGAAAAGCTCTTGAAAAAGGCGAGGGTGTAGTTGACGGTCACCTTGCCGCCTTGGGTGTCCGTGAGGGACTGTGAACGCTTCTTGGTCAGGCCGATGCCGCTTGATTTTTCCGCACCAAGCTTGGCGCCTCCTCCAGCGCCTTCATGCCCCGGACTTCCTGACGCATCCATACCAGCACTGATTTTAGCATCACGGCTGATGGTCTTTTCAATTGTCTGATCGAGCTTTCGTTCCTCAGAATCAAAATCCTCGGCGGAAAACGGCAAGCCTTCGACACCACGGAGGACGATATTGCGGTAAATATCATTATCTGAAGACGCTTGCCAGTAGACCTGCACCTTGCCTGAACTTGCCGTGCATGAACCGTTTTGGCAATGCACTGCCCATGCCCCCGCCCAACTTGCCGTCAACATAACCATGCCTGCTGATAAAATTGCTGCCTTCAATGCGTTCATTGCTTAACTCCTTGTCTTTTATCGATGTCGTTCAATGTTTTATCGAGATCGCCTTCAACTCGATTGACTTTCTTCTTTCGCTCGGCTAGTTCGGACTGGGCTGAGCTAAGTTGCTGCTGTGCTACGAGCGCCCGCTGCTCGTACCTCGTATGCTCTGCCGGGTTCCTGGCGAAAGACTGCATGCTCTCATTCCACTGCCGGTCAAAAGACGCCGACTCTCGATCCATCTCGGCATCGTGTTTTTGCTGCTGATAGAAGGTCAATGCCAGTACAGCAAGTATTACCGGAGCCGTAAAACTCATTATTCGGAACAACCCTCCCATAACCGTTAACCTTTCCCGCGTGGATCGGATGCGCGGCCCCCGGCTGTTAACGAGTTTTCAAATCCTCAGTTCTTTTAAAGTTTTCCAACAGGCTATTCATCACTTCTTTCTTCTTGCTGTCGCCGTTGATCAGGGTCTCAGCGTATTGGCGGTACAAGCCGGTGGCCATCATGCGGTTGCCGCAGAAGAACTTCGTAACCTTTCCACCATTGAACATAATGGCTGCCCCAAAATTACCCTTTTCGTACTGAGCCACGGACACAGCACCTTCCTCTTCCTCGTAGGTCTGGACTGGGCGCAGCTGCAGTGACTGCTCAACAATTTCCTGTGTTTTGCCTTTAAATCCATTACAGCTGCCAGCGTCATGCGATGTCTGCGCCATGCGATACAAATCACTGGCCATACCACCACAACCAGACAACGTCATTCCTGCTACTGCCACAACCAACAAAATCAACCGTTTCATGTTTTTTCCTCCTTGAAAAAATGTGTGCTTCTGTGGAGTAAATGCTTTGACGAAGGGAAAAATTTCAGTCGGGCACAAAAAAAGCCCCGGGATTTTCCCCAAGGGCATTTTTTTGAGTTTTTATGGCTGTTCAGAAGTTATCAAACATCCGGTCGACTTTATCGCCGATCTCCCGGTGCAGGTGGTTGCCGCCTCCTGACATGTCGACAGACGGCGTATCATGGATGGCGTCCGGTTCTGCTTTTGTTGCTGCAGCCGCTGTCAGTTGCAGGCTGTCAATCACAAGCCGCTCATATGCGAGGACCTTCAACGCGCCGGCCTTGTTCTTTTCGTGCTGCAGGCGCTGAATCAAGCGGGCTTCAAAGGGATTGTTCGGATTCAGGGTGACTCTGACGCTCAGTTTTCCTGTCTGGTCCGTTTTTGCCTTCTCGGCCATATCAGCACCTGCACTTTCTGACTGAGTTCCTGAAAAAGCCCGCTGCATTTGCTGCTGCCGGATCTCGAAGAACTGTCGCGTGACGGTAGAACTTGAGGTACGGGGCAAGCAGTGCCGCACCTCCGCCGGCGAGGACGATACGGTCAAGGTCGGCGCCATTGCCCCAGATAATTTGAGCCTGGGCTTGAATCTCGGCCTCAAGCTCCATCAGACGTTTTGCTGTCAGACTTCTGATATCCTGCTCGGTTCCGTATACCTGCACCTTACCGCGCCTGACCGCTTCTTCAGCCCGGTGAATGTCAAGCTGCAGCTTGTAGGTATCGAAGATATCCTTTCTTATGGCTTCAAGGACGGTGGACACGCCGTTTTCAAAGCTGGCAAGCTGCTTTTCGACGACGGTTACGCTGTCGAGGGTGATTAGGTCGGTGGTGTAATAACCGATATCCAGGATCCCGACACGCTTGGAGGCCATGGCCGGCTCAAGCACGCTTCCGTCCTCGTTGAACAGAAGAGAGAAGAAAGCCCCGACCGGCTGGGGCAACACGTGTACCGTGGCTTCGACACCCGCTTTAACGGCAGCATCGGTGATGATCGCCGCCAGACGTTCTTTATCGGTCCGGTAATATTCGACTGGAAGGCCGGTCGTGATCACCGCTTGTTGTGGTACTCCAGCCCTGGTCAGGGCATGCTTGAGCAGGACCTGGTAATGAATGGTGTCAATCCAGTCTCTGCACCTGGTGGTGTAGATCCGTGAGGAGTGTTTCTTGGCGGACTCCCCGACAAGAAACTTCTCGCCTCCGATTTCAACGCTCTCCAGAGTTCCCCGGTCGAGTCCTATGGAGAGGTTCTCCTGATAGTTGCCCACAAGGGCAGGGAAACTGCCGGCGTTTCCGGCAGTCTGAAATTTGACGTTGCCGTAACCTATATCAATCCCGATTGGCTGCATGATCTGCTCCTTTTTCGCAAGTACCGGCTAGCTGTGTCAGCTAGTTGGTACACATGGTTGTGTTGTGGCTTGTTACAGGTGACAACTAGCTGTGTTTTCTAGCTGTCACCTGACGCTTTTAGGGTGTTTCCGACTGATGTCAGCTAGTGGTGATAGCTAGCTGACACACAGTCAAATCATCTCGTTTTCCAGGTCTGCTCCTAAATTACGCTTGGCCTTGGGGATAAAATCCTCTCTGGAGTCTTCATCAGCCTCCAGTTCCCGCTCCTCTTCAGCCTCTTTTTTAACTTGTCCGTCGGTCAATTCCTCCACCTCGCCCCAGAGTGCTTCCTTCAGATCGTAGAGGTCCTCCAAAAGATAGCCCGGGCGAAGTACAAAATTGGGATGTTTTGGGGCACGTCTGTTCTCCGGGCGGATCTCCAGAACTATCTTGGCAGGATTGTTTTCCGGTACCATCAGATAGCCGTGCAGTTTGGGGAGAGACATGATTTCCGACGGCATGACCAGCCAGTCGGTCTGCCGCTGCCGGGATACTGTTTCTACATCGCTGTTATCGTTGGCCGACATGCGATAACTTCGGTTGGCATCCCAGTACTGTACCTGCCCCATTGACTCGGAAAAAACTTTAGCGGTGGCCGGGTCTTTGAGCTTTAGAATGAGATAGGTACCGCAACTGTTCAGGATGGTTTCAGCCAGCTCCCGGCCGTACACCTTTTGGATCCGTGCAACGTCCTGGATGGCAAGCCAGAAGATAGCGCCCTTTGCGCCGGCGCCGGTGAGCAAATCCGGAAGGGTAGGCAGTTTTTGCATATTCCCGAATTCATCCAGGATGAAATAGATTCTGCGCTTTTCGTCTTCATCAAGGTCGAGAATCTTTTTCCCAAGCAGTTCCACGAACAGGCCGGTCAAAGGTTTAATTGTTTCCTTGACCGCTGCGGTACCGGTCAAAAAGATGAAACCACCCTCAGGGTTGGCAAGCCACTTGTCTATAGAAAAAGTGCCGCCGTCTCCCGTGAATTCCAACCAGGAAACGTAGGTCATCATGACTGCAATAACACCGGCTGCCTGTTTGCCTGCCGCATCTTCTATGGTCTTGTAGCCTGCCGCACCTGCCGGAGTTGCTTTACACATTTTTGCAATTTCATCAGTTGGGCTAGTAAGAGCCTTCCATAGGTCTGCGTTGGTCCGTTTGTTGTTGATGTAGCACCAGGTCATAACGCCTTTGAGGACGTTGGACGCTGCACCGCACCAGAACTTGTCGTCGCCGCTACTTGGAGGAATCAGTGATTCACAAATGGATGAAATATCCATCCGGCTTTTGACATCATCAAAAATGTTCCAGCCAGCGCTCCGGGTGTCTAAAGGGTTCATGATGAAGTCTCTGGATTCGTCGAAAAATCTTGCGGTCAGTTCGCCTCTAAAATCGTGCAGTATCGCTTTGCCATTTGCCTTACGAATTGCCTCAATGGCCTGAATGGTTGCAACGGTTTTACCCACACGGGTTTTACCGGCGAGCAGGATCTGTTCCGGCTCGTATTCTGTAGGCAATACTGCCAGGCCAAAGGGGATTTTCCCGGGCCTGGTTGACAGCTCTTTTTTGAGCTGCTCGGGCTGGATCAACTGCATGCCTCGGATATGTTCGACGGCAAGCGCTTTTTCACCACGGTTATGCATCCAGCGCACAAAAACCGGCAGAAAGAAGTAAACGCCACATGATAAAACTCCGCTAAAATACATTCGCCAATACAGGCGCGAAACCACATTACCGACAGCTCCTGAATTCCCCAATGCCGAAGCAGAAAATTCCCCAGTAGGAAAAGTGACGCCGACGATGTCACCGCCGCCGAACGAAATGGCAGGATTCATAAAAAAGAAAGTTGCCAGTTTTGCGAGCGGGTATTTCCACGCGAGTTCAAAGCCAGCGCTCCCAATCATCACCCGGCACAAAATCAAAAAAATTACAAATTGCACACATGCCAAAACAAAAGATATTTCAGCGTACATTTTGGCGCGCATTTTCCATTGATGGGAAAAGATTTCCCAGCCCTGGAATGAATGTTCGCTCCCTATCTTTTTAAACATGTTGGGCTTCCTCTTTCTTTCTGAGCGACGCAAGAATTTCAGTTTTCCGCTCCTGCCAGGCGGTAAGTTTTTTCTCGCCGTCTGCTCCCTTTTCGAGCAACATTTCTCCCCAGCCGAGTATCAGGTTTGAGAGGTTATAGGTCCGCTGAATTCGATCTGCCGTTGTCTGCTGAACTTCGTTTTTCTCCTGCAGGACAGTGATGAGTTTAACGAGGTTTTCTTGCAGAAGGTCGAACCGCTCCATAAGCGTAATTGGCAAAGCCGCTTCACGCTCAAATGCATCAAGCGCGTTGCAGAGCAGGTCCTGAATTTGAATGTTTTGGGACGAAGCCAAAGAGTTGATTCTGTCAATAACGTCCGGGGCAAGCCGGACAGGAAAGTTAACTTTCCGGGGCATATTTCCCATGCCTTTCCGCGTTAACACAAGTTAACGCTATGATTACAGGCGGTTACACCATTTTTCCTGCGGAACCGTTACCAAAATAAAACTTGTGATTTCAAGAGGTTCGCACTCCGTGCAGCCCAAAGGGCTGCGTGGGGTGTGAAAGAAAAAACAGTGAGCATAGCGAACCCGCCTTTATGCTTGTTTTGCATCAACAAGTGCATAGCCATTTCTCAACAGCCAGCCACCACAGGCAAGCTGAGGAATGTGCTGTGTACCCTGTTGACGCGAGCATCATTCTGCCGAGCAAAGCGAGGCTGCACTTTCAGATTTTTGAGAAATCAGCTGACGCACCTCCTCAACCTTTCCTGCAGATTTGATCTGCTTTGCCAATTCCAACACTTCATAATTTTGAAGCTCCTGAATTTTTCCGCGAAGTGCATTGCGCTTCGCGGACAGCTTTTTGATTTTTTCCTCGATTGTCGAAATTTCAGTTTCGAGGTCGGTAATTGTTTTAGTCATTGGTTTGATCCTCCTTCTCATAAAACTTGCGGATGAGCTCGCCTTTGAAATCGTGGATGACTACTTGATGACCGGACAGAGCCTTTAATGACTCTTCCAAACAAACGCTCATGCCACACCGGACCGGGGCTGTATAAAATACGCTTTCAACCTCACAACGCCGGAGCGGAGGAAACTTAATTCTTATTTTGAAGGCGCTAAGAATCTCTGCACGCTCTGCCGGTGAGTAAAGTTCGTCGATTGTTTTAGCCATTGGTTTGATCCTCCGTTAGTTTTTAATGTGAGCTAAAAAATTCTGAACCCAGCCGATGATGTTGTCTTTAAGTGCAAAACCAATCACACCGCTCACACAACCAACCACAACCCCAGCAGAAAAGAATCGAAAGTATAAATTCATCCGCATTTGAGCTGCGCTGTACTCTGTAATCCAGTGATGTTCTTCGGAGGTGTGACCTCCTTTTCCCCGTGCCCCTGGCCTTGCCTTCAACTCCGCAATCAACTTGTTTTGCTCTGCTGTGTAGATATGGCTGAGATCGCAGCTTGTTAAATCCAACGGAGTGGCTGCGGTCGCCAAAACAAAAACGCTGCAAAGCTCCTCAGACCCTACTAACTTACCGGAGTCAATCAGTGGCTGATAATCATCTTGTTCAAACGGGCCATCGAGGAATTTTTCACGGTTAATGGAATCTCGAAGATAGGCCGGGTGGCCGGGGGCCATAGTGACGACAAGTTCGGCGGTTGGGTTAGCTTGCATGGTTTCGATAAGATTCAAAAGATTCATGGTCACCCTCCCAGCACTCGGCGTTCATCGAACACAAATTTCACCTGCCAACGCTTTTTCCCGTCGTTGCAATCCAGCTCCGCAAGTTCACCTTTGCAGTCGAACTTTTTCCCAGCTTTTGACTTGAGTCCTTTAAGGGGAATTTGCTCACCTTTGATCAGCTTGATTGCCTCATCCTCAGTGAGCGGCCCACGGCCAAACTTTTCCAGGTCAGTTCGCCAAAGAATGAAATTGCACTCACTTGGGTCACCGTCGGGGACGTAACTTTCGCAGAAAAAGTTTTTCTCGCGGATTTCGATCTGGCCTTCTTTGCAGCACGGACACTTGAGACTCATAACTTTTCCTTCCCCCGCGTACAGGATGCGCGGCCCCCGATTTTGTGTCTCTAAGTGGTAAATGCTCCGGGGAAGAGAAAAATTTCAGGCAGTCACAAAAAAGGCCCCTCGGATCGCTCCAAGGGGCCTTTGAATTTTGAAAGTGTCTCCTTACATCTCTACGCCGCGATCATTATCTTTTGCGGATTCGCGCTCCTGTTTGTGCTCAGATTGTTTTTGCGGACTGTCTTGTTCTTTGCCTGGGCCTTTTGATGTTTTTCCCTCTTCAGCGTAGCTGTTGACTGCCCGGCTGAGCTCATCTGTTTTGTTTGGATTTTCTCGTTTTTCACCAGTATCCTTGCTCTCACTACGAGAGAATGCATTGATAGCACGGGTCAAATTTTCACCGCTATCACGTACCTGTTCAGCCCCCTTGCCTTCTACAAAATTTAATGTCCTGGTCTCCTGACGATCATTTTCCTGTTCTTTTACCGCCTTTGGTTCGCCAGAATCCTTATCATGATACTGGTGGTCAAGAGTTGAAGTTTTTTCATCCACTTCCTGCACCGATTTGACCAGGGTTTCTTTGTCCGTGGTGATTATTTCTGCGCCGTATTCCGCCCTGGTAACTGCCACGTTCAGGCTGTTGTAGCTGGCTTGCCCTGAGCCCGAATCAACCATAACGCTATGTTCAACAGTGCCTCCCTGGGACTTCTCCGTGGTCACCGCGTAGCTGTGATCAACGTTTTTATAGTCGGCCATATTGAACGACACCTCTTTACCGTTATCAAGCCGTACCTGCATGCTACCATGTTCGTCCAAGCTGAGGATTGTTCCGTTTGATCCGTTCTGCACCCCCAGAGTCTTGTCATTTTTGCCGAAACCAATTCGATCACCTACCGAGAAATCTCTCTCCTCTCTGTTGTAGACTGTGGTTTTTGTTGCCATCTGGTCAGCAGGAAGGTCTTTGGTGACGTTTTTAATATTTCCGTCCCGCTCAATCTGGTAGCGAACCTGAACCGTGTTGTTCTTTTCGTTGATGCCAACAACCTCTCCCTGCTGCTGCAATCTGGCACCCCAAGCATGCATTTTGCCGTCATCGCCTCTGTAACCACTGAATTGAACAACCTGGCCAGATTTATAACTACCCGCCGTAATCCCCTGCTTCGCGGGTGTCAGTACTTCATAAGAACGCCCCTGCTGGACTTCACCGGCTTGGATGCGTGCATCCCTGATGTTTTGGTTCAGTTCTTTCCGGTCCGCGTTGGTTGCCGTTATCATCATTACGCTGGCTTTTTCACCCGCTGCCGCTTTTTCTGCTTTGTTTGAAGGATTGTTGGAAAGCTGCATATAGCGGTTTGTTGCTGCCTGCATCAGCTCTTTCCGGTCCTGGACTTCCCTCACTGCCCCGCGTTTATCAAGCGCCTGAATTGCCTCTTTGGCATTTTCCGACAACGGCCTATCCTCTCGGTTCAGGTTTGTTGCAATTTCACGCAATTCTGCATCTTTCTGACGGTTGATTTCCTTGAGGGGAGCAAAGTCGGCTTTACCTTCTTGAGCAAGTTCATGTGCATGCCGTGAAAAAGGACCTGCCTGGATTGTCTGCATCTGTTTTTCATCCTTTATGATTGCAATCTTTACCTGCACTCCATTGCTCTGGAGGTCATTGACGACCTTGAGCAAATGCCCCCCTTGGCGAGCCCCAACAAATGACGCTTCGTCGACTTTAAGGACAACCTGTGAGCCTTTTGGGACGTTCAAGCTTTCCTTTTCCTTTGGTGTATTCGGCTCCTTGGAGTCAGCGCTTTTTTGCTCAGAGGATGCCTGCCGTTCTGCAGGTTCACGCTCTTGCTTTTTTGGATGTTCGGTTTTGTACGCTCCGAATGAAACTGAAGACTTTTCGGGCTTTTCCTGTTTGCCTTTGCCTTGTTTAAAGTGCCGCTCAACAAGTTTCTGATCGTGATACACCTTCGTTTGGCTCTCGTTGACCTGCAGACCTTTGCTAGGATGGAGTTCTCCGGAATATCTGGTTGATTCAACTCTTCCGTCTGCCCAGATGGTGCGGGATACACCTTCTACCCTACCACCGCCAGGCATCATGTTTCCCATAACCTTGGTGTCGGTGATTCTCACGGCGTCAGCAGTGCGCTCGATACGGCGCGATTGAGTGAACTGCCCTGCACGGTAACCGAACTCTTGCCAGGAAACTTTGCTCCCGTCTCTCCGAGAGACTGTGCCGCTTTTGTTGTACGATGTAGGGCTGGTGGCGCTCCATTTGCTGCTGTGGCTTATGGAATGCGAGCGGGTACCGTCCTTGCTGTGCATGACCTTGGTGGTAATATTGCCGTGTCGTGCTTCAAAATTTGTTGTTGTGCCGTCTTTCCCATGGCGGACAGCAGTGTTGCCGTACCGCATCAACACGTTTTTTTCGCCGTTGCGTTCAGTGGGGGTTGTCCACTGCTGCTTTGGCCGTTCTCGTTCCCACGGTTCGAGGTGATCGTTGCTCTTTCCTTCTCTGGCTATTATTTGCTGCGAAAGGTTCTGGGTCATTGCCTCTGCATGCTGTTCGCCGGCAACGGCTATCTGCTCGGCCTGCTGCATTTGCTGTTTGTCTTGCTGGTGGACCTGCTGGGCCGGAGCGATGTCGAGTTTACCTTTGTGGTAGGCATTGAGGAAGCTATCGATGGTGTAGGCCTGTTTTCCGCTGGCTGCGGACATTTCGGCAGCAGCCTTGCCCGTAAATGCAACGTTGATGGTGTAATGGTCTCTGCCGGAAGTATTGAGGACCTCTTTGTTGAATCGTTCAACGAGACCGGAGGCAAAGGTTTTGCCGGTACCTGGATCACCTTGGGTAACGGCAACGCCATGCTGGCCGGTCAGTTCGTTGATGATGTGCTGCCGTTGTCCGTCGCTTGGCTTGACCCCCTCTTCTTTTTCGATCTTGTCGAGCCAGGCGTTGACTTCTTCTTTGCTGGTTATGGACTGAAAGGTGTTTGATAGTTCTTTGACGGATTCCAGGTTCCGGGCTTCGAGAGCCTTCATGGACTCGGTGGTGTAAAATTCTCGGCCTTTCTCTGCTCCCATCCGGATAACGCCGGTTTCTGAGGTGGAATCGACAGCTTTGGTGAGGTCTTCTAGGCTATGCTGTCCGCCTGAAATCTTCGCGCTGGCATGCATCAAGGCGGCTCGATCCATGACAGCTTCTTTGTCTGTCAAATACTCTGCGGCGTCTTTTACCACCTCTGCTGCTGTTTTTTGAGGGGCTGCACCATGATTCAATTCAGTTTGGCGCGCTGTTTCGATTGCTTCCTTTACCTGTCCTGCTGAAGTACCGGCATCACGGAAACCGTTGTCCCATTGCTGCCTGACATCTTCTTTGGTGATGCTGTGGTCTTTGGCTGATCTGGTTTCCAAGGCAGCCATTTCGTAGAGCTTGGCTTCAGAGACGTTTTTGTGCTCACCTGACGTCTTCCATGCCTCGACCTGCTTCTCAATTGCCTCTCGGCGCTGGCTGAATTTGTCTATAAGCTGCTGATCAACAGCTTTAATCTCAAAGAGCTGTTGTTCCCGGTTAGTGTACTGCAACTCATGTCTCTGCTGTTGGAGTTGGTTGGAAAGCTCTTGCCGGTAGAGCTGGCCGATTATTTTTTGGTCTTTGAAGATGTTGAGTGGTTCGTTGGCTTTCCAGTTGCTGGCGTTGTCCTGAACCATGTTGGCAACAAAGAGGTGGGAGTGTAGCTGCGGATCCAGGGCACGGCTGGTGACGTGGTCAAATTTTGCTGCAACTAGGTTTCCTGCCTGCTGTATTCCCTCCGGGCTGCGGTGTTGGGAATAATGCTCTTGAATGTACGCGGCAACGGCTTTCACGGCGTTGTCGTGTGCCTCTTTGATGCCTTCAACACCTGCGGCATACGCAACAGATACAGACTTAGGGGCTGAAAAGGTCAGGTCATTACCGGCACGGTGCTCTTCCTTTTTTTCGCCTGTTTCTTTGTCTTCTGTAATTTTAGGGGCTACCAGTTGTTCCCCGCTACGGGGATCCTGGCCGTTTGCGACAGCCCGGAAGTCTTCTTTTTGCACCTGGCCTTGCAGGCCCAAGGACTCGGCACCCTTGCCGATCCATTCGGCGGCTTCCTGTCCTTTCAGGTAGTAGTCTTCTTTTTGGAAATAACTGCTTGCCGCCCCTGCCGACATACCTCCAGATACGCTCATCATGGTTTGCTCTCCTTCCCAAGCGTCCTGTTGGGCTGTAGTAGCTCTATGTCGCGATCAGCTTGGCCGGCAATAATGCACAACGACAAAACACTCATGCCCCCCATGCAGCCGATAAAGCATCCCGCGAAAAATGCAATCCATGGGTTACTCATTTACTCACCTCCTGCATGGAAAAGAGAAAGAGAAGCGCCCCTATCCAGCCTCCAAAGCGATTTGTTCCAACAGCAAGCACCTCTTGAGGGGATAAGGGTCCTAAATCCCTTCTGAGGGACTCCAATAGCTTTTGCAGCTCTTCTTGGTTACGCCTTAGCGTCGGGGCCAGTTCGAGGCGGCAGTGTTTACCGATCCGGTAGCACTCTCCTGGACCGCATGGGACTATGCTCCCTCCGGTTGATCCACAGAATTTCAGACTTTGGCGTTTTATCTTCATCAGTGCCTCCAGACAAAAAAAACCCAGATGAAGAGAGCCAGAAGACATAGGGATAGTGCAGCGCCAAGAGTACAGGCCAGCATGGGCACGGCATGCCGGTACCACAACATTCGAAAAAAAAGCTGTCGCCCCTGGGGGTGTTCCATGATGTGCTGGACAAGCCCTTTTCTGGTGGGTGTCCGCCAAAATTCGATTTCTTCTGGGGAGAGAGTGGACCAGTATTTACGACCACAGCGGTTGATGATTTCTTTGAACATTGTGCTTTCCTCCTGAATTTAGGTCTTCAGAAGGTAAATGCTCTGGCAAAGGAAAAAATTTCAGGTAGTCCTTGAATTTATGCCGTTGTGGCGGTACAAATTTAATCCATCATTTCAGAGGTGAAATTTATATGCACAAAACTTGTTTTTTGACCATTGCGCTATGCATGGCTGTAGCTTCAATTTTTCTGAGTGGTTGCGCTACGTTTTCCAAAGAAGATGTGGGTAAAGGATTGAAGGTTGGGAGTGTCGCTAACAATGCAGGTGCTTTATCACCAGTCATCTGGATAACAGGAGCTGTTTTAGAAGAGTCTGGTAAGCGAGATAATATGCGTCCTATAGCAACAGAAAAGGATGAACAGGCCCTCTGGGATATGCTTGCTAGAGATTCTTTATCGCAGAGATTCACTGAGTTATTAAAAGCCTCAAATATTGTTGATCGATCTGAATTAAGATATTTCGCCCAAGAATTCTGTACTTGCGTTGACACTAAAACATCTAAAGGCACTCTAGTTGTGCAGTTCAGAAAAGACAAACTACTGCAAATAGGCATAAAGCATACCACATTACCTGACGGACCGAACGACACACTGGTTCCATATTATTTTGAAAAGAACCCTTATTTGAAGTGTGTAGAAACGATGATGGTAGACAATTGAATTTGCTCTCTTTGCCTTATTATATAAAGCTGGTACCCGCATAAAGCGGGTACCTAACCGAAATTATAATCCCAGTGACAGAAGTTCTTCGGAGACAACCTCAATAACACAATCCTCCAGCAATCCTGGCAAGACCACACCAGTTCGGCTTAAACAACGTCTTTCTGCCTCTGTTTTTATTTTGTCTTGTTCAGCTAACGGTAGCAGTTCCAGGCGTTGCAGTAACTGGGCTTGACGTTGTAAATCAGCCCGCCTTTCTTTTTCCGCAGCTTCCGCTTCCAAACGCTTGCTTTCTTCAATCTCTTTTCGGCGTTTCATCCCAGTTTGCTCAATCTCACGCTCACCGGCATGCCAATCTTCCCCACTCAAAAGTGCTTCAAGATCTTTTCTCAAGAAGCCCCAGACCTTGTCTTTGGCAGCTTTTTGATGGGCTTTTTCAATCCGCCAGACTAAGTGCTCAACAGTTTTACCAGCTTTAAGATTTTGCGATATCAACCAAAGGAGTTTTTGGGATCTCTGCTGGGGAGGTATTGCTGCCACAACAGCCTCGATCTGAGGGCTGTTACACTGACAAGAAGCAACAACAGGATTGTTGTTGCTTTTTTGTGAGTAATCTGATGTGTAATTTAATGTAGTAGCGTGCGGGAATCCCGCATCCTTGTCTGCGGGAAAGCCGCAGGCTTGTTTGTGGGATTCCCGCATCCTTGTTTGCGGCTTTTGCCCATACTGTGAATTTTCTTGATATTTTTCCCACAAATCATTCACATGGTCTAGATCAAGCAAAAACCAAAGCCTGCACGGAATCCCTCTTTTTTGTTCTTTTAACACCCCAGCATCTCTCAGCTTTTTGCGCGCCGACTCTTGCTCTTCGCGGGTCAGGGCCGTTTCCTCTGAAATTTCGGCCTGAGATTTAAAAATCCAACCACCCGCGTCAGCTTCTTTTCCTACCCAGTAAAGAAGTTGTCCAAAGAAAATAGTGGCTGTGACGCTGCCCAAAATAGGCACAAGTTTAGGATAATACTGGACCTGCCTCGCGGCAGGCCCAGTCAAAAAATCAGTGAGGCGCATGTCTGCCCCTCCCCTACGCCGCGTCCGGCAGGGGCAGCAGGACTGGACGCCGAGATGTGTATCGGGCAGGCCTATTGCCGGTGATCCGCGCGCCAAGGCGTGCCAGCTCACGCGTGGTCTGTACTGGAGTCCAGCCCACAGCAGCCCCGGCATCAGCCAAGTCAAGGCCAGCCAACACCTGACGAATCACCTCCGCGATTGCGCCTACTTGGGCGTCTCGCGGCAGCCGTTCCCACAGCTCCCACGCGCGAGGCAACGGAGGGACAGAAGGAGGCGTCGGAGGTGAGACTGCTGGCCCGCCAGCGTCACTTGGCCGCGTCGAGTTGAGCCGCAGGTTGCGAGCGGCCTCGGGCAAGCAAATCCGGGCCAGCATCACCGCCCCACCCCGCCCCGCCTCGGCGTCCCGATATCTTGATGCGAACAGGTCTGCCGCGGCAGCCAGGATCTCTTTTGCCGTGAAATTATCGCCGCCTGCCAAGACCAGCGCCCTATGGCGCAGCTTTGGTTCAATTTGCCGAAATAGCAGATATTTATCGTTTGTTGTCATTTTACCCTCCTTGAAATAGAGGGCGGCAGGCTAGGGATATGGTCATATCCCCTCTTATATGGTAGGCTCATCTTGATCTCCCCAGATCCGGATGGGCTTTTGTTTTTGCCTGTCCGCCCGCCCCCGGCGTTGACGCGCCGGGGGTTTAGTTTTTTGTTTTTGCCCCTCTGGGACGCCCCAGAGGTTTGTCTCTAGACAGAGGTACCTCCCGAGGTGCCGCTCGCAGAGCGTCCTCTACCTCGTCCCGGATCCACCTTGGCGCCACCCCTGGCTGACGGATCGCTGGCGGGATCAACCCCGCCCTTTCCCTGCGCCACAGTGTGGCGGCCCTTACTCCTAACAGCTCCATCATCTCCCTGCGCGTCAATAGCTGCATGATGTTTTCTCCTTCCTTTTTTCATTCCTATTAGAGATATGGGGGGGGCGTGGCATACAAGAAGTTTCATTTTTTTCATTTTTGTTACACAGCGATAAATGCAACGTTAAATTCAATGTATCAAAAAACACTGTACACGGTCAAACATTTTTAACGTTTTTTTTTACATATCTTTTATTGCAAAATAGTATTAATATATTTCGCATGACATTAGGCGAACGCATAAAAATACTTAGATTATTATCAGGTTACAGCCAGGACGCTCTTGCACAAGAGGCTGGTGTAAGCCGAGTTTCAGTAAATCGTTGGGAAGCCGGAAAATTACCGACCCCAAGAATCACTGAACTTTTGAGTCGCATTTTCAATGTTGAGAGTGAATATTTACTGAGAGGGACACACTTTCCTACAACAGCCACTTGGAGACCTCAAGCACCCGGCAACCCTAAATATCTAAATATTATGCGTGATGACTTAATGAGTGGGTTGCCTAGCTTTTTTGGAGAAGGGAAAATAAACTGTGCTGCCGTCGGCAAAAATACTAACGGCGAAACATTCATTTGGTTGGGCAATAATGATGTTGAAGGTAATACACTTGATCATCCATTCCTAGATGATGAAAAGGTCATTATGAAACATGAGATAACAATGAATTATCTCATACTCATTGACGATCCGACACTCAATACTATTTTAGCAGGTATCGTAAGGCAGGCTGTTGAGCACTATTATGAAATTGGTGAGTTAAATGAAGTAGATTTGATATCATCACTTATCAATGCATCTCTGATTATAAAATCAGATTCAAGTTACATTATTAATGTAAAAAGTATCTTTATATCAGAACCTAATATGTCATTTGATGAGCGTAAATTTGATAGATCTGTAATTGGATTGCTAAATGAATTTAGCGAAGTAATATTAGCAAACAAATACACAATAACAGAAGCACGTTCACTCATAAATATTATGAGTGAACGTTATAGCGAACTTAATACAAGAACATTTATATGGTCAGGTGCAAAGGAAATGATAGCAACATCAGTTCATCTATTAAACACTCAGAACCAAAAACTTAATATTCCTAAATGACCATATAGCGCTGACTTTAATTCACAGAGTTAAACAAAAAATCCCCTGCCGAGCGACAGAGGATTAAAAAAGAATCCAACCCGAGTTTTGTTGCTACAAAAACACCCGGTAGTCAGTTTTCAAAGCATCTGCAAGTTTTCTTGCCATTTCCTTGCCGATCAGACGCTTTCCCCGTTCCATTTCCGAAATATGTCGTTGTGGAATCCCCGTAAGCTCAGACAAGCGAGTCTGCGTTACTTCTTCCTTACTCCTGGCACCACGAAGCACAGAAGCGGGAATATTCCCACGCTTTGCCGCAATTTCCCGCCAGGGAGTGGAACCAGACTTTTCAAGAGACTCCATGTTGTACCCCATTAATCTCTTTTAAAAGATCTGGGTGGTGGTCTAGTAATCTGAAAAGGTTTATAACCGCCTGCACTGGTTTTGCCTCTCCACGCTCATATCGAGAGAACGCATTGTGCCCTCCGCCAGCAATTTTTGCGGCTTCTTGCTGGGTAAGCTTCAACCTCTTTCGAATTCTTGCCAACTCAGCCGCTTCATCTGCGTCTACTTTGTCACGGAAAGACTTCCAAGCCACCTCTTCTTGATCGTCATGGTTAGGGAATCCATCGTGGCAATGGTCGCAAAAAGCACCGTTCACCGTGTAATGGTACGAGTACCCACGGTATTCCAATGATTTTTTTTGAGTGCCGTCGTAAAGAGTTCCTTCGGAACACAAAGGGCACGGTTTATTATTCCATTTCGATGCCATGTTAGCGCTCCTTAAACGAGATAACAAAATACTCTCCAGCTTCTTGAAATTTGACATACAGCGGTTTACCACGCCACTCAGCGTGGTAAACATCCTGCCAGATCTTGTGACTCTTATGTGTGGTCATGCTTTTGTAAAAATCAGAGTTGGACAGGCTTTTGACCACTTCCAGCGCCTCTGACTTAACCATTCCAGCTCTTCGAATACCCTCAACTGCCGTCTGAGTAAGATTCATCGCCTCGACGTCAACCATCTGAGCAATGATTGCCTTGAGATCATAATGCGGTCGCCGTTTTTCCATGTTCAAAAATAACCCTTTCAGGGTAATTTGTCAACTAACAGTTGAATATACTCTCCCCACGTAGTCAACCACCGTTCCTTTTCTGCTTCGCCAGTGTGCCTGTCATAGACGCCCGTTACTCCTCCAACTCGGTGCCCAAGAATTAGATCCATCTCATCACGGGTAGCTCCTAAGCGTCGGACACCCGTTGCAGCGGTGCGCCTAAAATCATGTGGCGTCCAGCGAGGTAAGCCATAATAGGGCGTTTTCCCTGTGGCCGAAACCTCCCGCCTGACGTGATGATTAATACTGTTTGGTGAAACCGGAACTTTGTCGGTATCACCTGGGAAAATATAACCTTCATGATTGCCGATCAACTGCATGGCCACTGAAGAAAGAAACACTCGATGCTCGCCCCCCTTATTTCCCTGGCGACGCTCTTTGGGTATTGTCCACCAGCCGCAGCGTCGGCATTCCAGACAACGGGGCTTACCTATACCGATCTGGATTTCTCGACGGTGCATGCCGCAGACCTCGCCGTTACGCTGACCGGTTAGCAGCATGAGTTTCAAGGCGCGTTGTGTACTGTCAGATCCGCCACCCCCATCAATGGCTTTCCAAAGAAATTTAATTTCGTCGTCGCTCAAAACCCTCTCTCTGGCCGTTTGTTTCATAGCGGGAATAGTACGGGCAGCCCTGATTTCTGAAAAGGGATTGTACTCGACAAGCTCGCGCTCTACAGCGTATTGGAACATCCCCCTCAGCGCCTTATGGAGGTTTACTGCTTGACCAGGTGCTGTAGCGGCCTTTTCTTCAAGGATTGCGACTGCGTCCCGCCTTCGAATCTCCGAGACCAACCGGTTACCGTAGATTGGTAGAATATCCTTCTCTAGGGCCAGCTTGAGGGTGTTGGCCCACTTGACGCTGTGGTGTTTTTGACTCCATTTGGTTGCCCAAAGCTCGGCCAGTGCTGATATGGTCAGTTGTTCGGGTTCAGGTACTACTTCCTGAATAGGTGGTATATATTGAGGATCAACACCATCTGTAACTTGGTTTATGGCTTCCCGATGTTTCCGTCGAGCCTCCTCAAGTGACACATGGGGATAGCCACCCAAATTCATTTTGCGGCGTTTACCATTTATGCTATAGAGGTACCACCAAGTCTTAACGCCAGAAGGAAGTACTCGGAGAGTAAGTCCCTGGCCTTCGGTCCAGGTAGTCTCCTTTGCACTCGGCTTCAAGGCATTGAGCCACTTTACGGTAAAAGTTACTTTTCCTTTTTTTTCGGCCATGGGAACACCGTGGGAACAGTTGGAGTGTGGCAACACAAAAAAATATATAAAAAAGAATGAAAATAAAATAAACCTATAGCAGATATTTTGTCAAGATTATCAGACTGTTAATAAGCAAAAAGAAAGCAAAATAAAAAATAGTGAAAACACATTTACACAGCTTCCCAAGCTGAAGGCCGCGGGTTCGAATCCCGTTTCCCGCTCCAAACAAATCAAAGGGTCAGGCGTTTCGCCTGACCCTTTTTGCTTATCCATGTGGCCAGCCAAGGGAACAAAATCATGTGCTGCTATTTTCGGACTATGGTGTAATCGCCGGCTGACACCAGATGTTTCGGCTTTGCAGTTCCAAAAGCATTTCTGCCGCGCCACTATCAAGCGGATTTAGCCCCAGCAATGCTCGCAGAGCGGTTTCACACGCATAGTGATCTGATGCACTCCGGCACAGGAGTTGTGCCCGTTCCAGCGCAGCAGCAGCATTTTCTTCATCCGCCTCCATGGCCTTTTCAAGGCAGTCAAGACGCTCTGTCCGGTCTGCACACCTATGTGCTTTGTACCACCACCAGGCAGAGAGGAGCTGCTGGCGAGAGGCGGTGGTTTCTTCGGAGAGCTTCCCCCAGAAAGAATCTGCCGGCATTTTTCCCACCGGGCAATCTGATGACGCCAGCTGTTGTTCAAGGGTCTGATACATACCGACCAGTTGATTGAACAGGCACCCTCGCTGTCTTAACAAGCTTTCGGAAGGATTCCGCAGGTCAGTACGGTAACGCCGATACATCTCTTTCTGGGTTGCCACCATATCCGCTTTATGGCGGGTCGAGGTATTGGTAAGATCGTCCCGGACGCGGTATTCACAGGTGATATGAGGGGCTCGCCTGACCGGATAGTGGCGTGCGATCCTGATCCACAAATCCCAATCTTCATGTGTTCGTAGCGATTCATCAAACAGACCGACCGTTTCCAGACAACTCCTCGTATGCACCATGCAGAGAATCGGAATGTAATTTTCGCAGAGCAATTTTTCCCGATCAAACTCGTCCGCATAGATCACCTTACGCTCGGTCGTCACATAGCTGCCGTCAAGCAGCTGCTGGCATGCGCGGTAGGCATCGCTGTAGGCTGCCTGTACCCCCTGCGCCTGCATAAAATCAATGACGATGGCCAGGTGATCCTGATAGTACAGGTCATCGTCGTCCAGATAAGCGATGAACTGCCCGCGTGCGGCCCGAATACCGGCGTTCCGTGCTGCAGAGCGTTCCCGCCGTTCAGGCAGCCGGAGATGCACGATACGGTCGTCACGCATCGAGTCCAAAAGCTCTGTAAGATCGTCTCCGCCGTCGTTTACCACAACGACTTCCAGACTGGAAAGACTTTGATGCAGGATACTGCTGACAGCTTCCCGCAACATCTCCGGACGGTTATGGGTGGGAACGATAACCGATACGAGAGGCGGGAGAACGTTGCCGACAACACCGGCCCAAAAGCGGGCACCAGTATGGTCGCCGTGCCGTATTGACTTGATAATTCCAAGATTTTGATGCGCCACTGTATTGGCGGAATCGTAGGCCAGTGCCTGCACAAACATCGCTTCAGCAAAGTCCAGATCGCTTACCCAGTGCCCGCCCCGGCGGTAAAACTGAAACCCCAATGCGCCTGTTTCCACGTAGAGCCGAGCCAGTTCCTCCCGTTGAGCAGGTAGCGGGCGACCGTAAAGCCGCGCCAGACTTTCCGGCGAGGTATATTGTTTGCGGAGCATGTTCAACTCGTCTCTTCCTGATTTTTCAGTATGCTCAACGCTTGCAGCATGTTCAAGGTAGAGGCCGAGCGTCGCGGTAATTCGTCTTGCTTTCAGACCGGCACTGGCAAACCGCAGCATAAACTCGCGATCTCCTGCCACCTTCAGATCAGCCCGGTACATCCCGATTTTTTCAAATACAGAACGGCGCAGCATCACTGCATGGGAACTGATCTGATAGTACAGCAGCAAGGGAGGATAAAACGGCGGATACCTGAAGTGAAACTGATGCGTATCGTAGTTTAACCGGTCGTTTTCGAGCTTTGTCACCAACCAGTCACCGTAGGCGGCATCAAGCGCGGGCTCAGCATTGAGAGCGTTGGCGAGCAGTTCAAGGGCATTGCTGCAGAAACGGTCATCCGTGTTTGCGTTGATAAGGTATCGCCCCCGAGCCATACTGACACCACGATTCCAGGCGGCGTAGACCGTTTCCCGCCGATCTGTACGCAGGTAACGGATACGGTCGGGATAGGTCTCCAAAAACGGCTGGATAGCGGCTAGCTCCTTCTGTGGAGAATCGGAATCAATGATGATCAACTCAAGGCGCCCTTGGGCGAATAATGTCTGTCCAACAAGGTCTTCAAGCCTGCCGTGTATGAACCGTTCGGCACTGTAGACTGAAATGATTGCCGTTACCGCAGGTAATTTGGAGTCATTGTCAGGGTGTACCACCTTCGGCGCCTCGTGCGGCGCCAGACCAAGGGCTAAACGACGTACCTCCGGACTATCCGGATTAATCGTCAAGAATTCGCGGCAAAATGCCGCTGCCACCGCATCCAGCCCCAACCGGCACAGGACCGCAATCATCTCTTCCGCCAGACCGGCATTATACGGCTGATACTCCAGAGCAAAACGGAACTCGTTAAAGGCACGCACGTATTCGCCCCGGCACAGGTTGAGACGCCCGAGGTCACGATGGAGACGCGCAGAACAAGGATCGATGGCCGCAGCCCGACTGAACCGCTGTTCCGCCCCTCTGCACTCTCCCTGCCCCAGGATATCCTCCCCCTCCTGCAAAAAACGCTGACACTGGTCACGCAGAACTGACAACTTATTCAGCTGCAGCAGCTCCGCAACAACGTGCCGCTTTTCGATCAACGTAAGCAGACCGACTTCCCGCTGAAAAAAGTCCACCCGTTCAAGAGGCTGACCATTATGGAGTCTGGCTACTGCCACTCGAATATCGTCCAGGTAATGTCTCCACGCCGGGCGGGAATCTAAAGACAGAGCAGGGGCAAAACCGGGTTGAGCTATCAGTGCGGCAACCTGTTCACTATCTATTTTAAACGGTTCCGGCATGGCAGGTAAGGCATCAAGAACCCCGGCAAACCGTGCCCGCTCTGCCGTCAGAATGGTTTTTGCCTCATGATAATACTGCTCACGGTGCAAATAGCTCTTTTGCGTTCCGTAAACGCGCCGGAATCCGGCAAACAGGGTGTCAACCTGATGAAGCACGGTCACCCTGAAAAAGCGCACCCAAAGTTCCAGATCACCTGCCAGCTCAAAGCTGTTTGAAAGTGTGCCGCCTGCAGTCTCCCACAACGAGCGTCTCCAGAAGGTTCCTTCCTGTTGTATGAAAGGTTTATCAAAGATGCCGTTCAGATATTTACGGCGGCTCAGCACTTCCAAATTTTCTTGAAGATAATGAAGCCTGCCGGCACGGTCCCATTCATTTTGTCTGCCTGTGATCCACTCGGCTTCCGGGTGGGTCATGAAAACGGAGACCGCCTTGGCAAAGGCCAAGGGGTGAAACTTGTCGTCTGAATTCAACCAGGTCATCAGTTCACCGCGGGTATGCCGGAACCCTTCGTTGATGGCCTGATACTGTCCGCCATCCGGCCTGCTCTGCCAGTAGCTCAGATGTCTTTCATATTTTCTGATGATGTCGACAGATCCATCGGTGCTGCCGCCATCCATGATAACGTATTCCAGGTTCGGATAGCCCTGCCCCAGGACTGAATCAATACATTCTTCCAGATAGTCAGCCTGGTTGTAGGAGGGAGTCACCAGTGCAAGTGTGGGCAGTGGCGACTTGCAACATATTTGTAAGCTTGCCTTTTCCGGACACTCACGCTGCTCAGGCAGGGGCGGCTGCAACGATGCGGCATCGGCAGAGCTGTCCCATGTCTGGCTGGAGCAGAACAGGTACCAGCCGTTGCCGAGGTCAACGCAGGGATAAGGAGCCCCCCCTCCCTGTTGCAGTGTTCCGGCAACCGCGGTGTGGGCAACAAAGCTGTGCTGTTCCTTCAAGTGTTCGGCATCCTGTGCCAGCCCATGCAGAAAGCCCGGGATGATACGACGCAGCTTTATCAGTTGTTGTTCAAGACAGTTAAGATAGGGAGCAACACAGCTGGTAACGACTTGCACAGGCAGCGGGTAGTGCAAATCCCGTGCAGGCATGACAACATCAGGTGTCAGGAAGGTAAACGCGTGAAAATGGTAAAAGATGACTGGATTGCCATCCACCAGGGGGCGCCCTGATGCATCGCATGAGAAGCGATAATTACCGTGATTCCAAGGGGCCACCCCGCCGCCGACATGATCCAGCACCCGCACCCCGGTGAAACGGGCGGGCCAGTCTTCAAGGTAAAGCTGATCCCCGAATTTACCGTCCTCAACCCGCTGGTAGCACCATTCAAGACAACGATCCCGCCACCAGCTGAGTGCCTCAAGACCATCGGCATTGTTTCTGAAACAGAGCAGCCCGACGTTATAGGTGCCGTACCTTGCCAGAAAAGCCAACTGAGGCGAAAAACGATGTTCGTGAATCAGAATCGAGCTGTCACCAAGTGCTGCATAGATCGGAGCGGTTGATGAAAAGAAGTACAGATCGGCATCCAGGTAGGTGATCACATCGATCAAGGGAAAACGCTTCAGAAGGCAGGCTATAACGGAAGGTGTCAGGGTCCAGTAGTATTCAACCTGGCTCCGGTTTTGCTTTGCCGATGCCAGACCGCTGTCGCCGGCCTCAATATCAGCCAGCGGCACCGTAACCACCTGTTTGATCGCCAAACGATTCAGCAGCTCCTGTGTCAGCTCGTCAAGGCAGACCACGTACAGCCTGAACGGATCCGGCTCATGAGCGTGCAGGGAACTGATCAGGGCCAGCCCCTTCAGCAGGTAGTTCTTATCAAAATAGGTGCAATAATACCGCATCGGGGGCACTGATATCCCTATACCTCCGGTAACATTCATTGCCTATCCGCGCCCAAGCAGCCGGTTGGCTGCTGCGTTGTTCGAAAAGCGTTGAGGCAGGGCGTATGCCTTTTGAGGCATTGCCACAAAATCACCTTTGGTCAAGGTTACGTAAACCGATCGTATCTCATGGGCTTCATTGGTTCCCGGATAGATAATTCCCAGACTGGCAGGCACATAGAGGCGCCAATCGCACTCAAGAACCTTAAAACCGGCGCAGTTGCTCAAATAACGTAAACAGTCCGGGGTATACCGCCAAAAATCACCGGGTGACGGATGGTAGGGATAGGCAAAAACGGTTTCAATAATCAGCAAACTGTTATCTTTCATTATTTTAAACAGTGCGTCGAAAACCTTGAAAGGATTTTTGACATGCTCGATAACATTCAGACAGACAGCGGTACTCACTCTGTTTTCAAAGATATAGGGCAAATATTCTATTGCAGGGTCACCCTTCTCCGGATTCAAAATTATATAGTCAGGATCAATATGATCAAACGGACGCTGCGCCAATGATACCGAGCTGGCCTCCTGATCACCGCTAGCAATAGTCAGATCATAGTCGGCAATATACGGCTGTTCCATCCCGCCTATGTCGACAAGCGTTCCGCGCAGGCCATAGCGTGCTATTTGCTCTGTTACCAGCTTGATATCATCCCAGAACATTATGCTCTCTCCTGCAACCAATAACGCTTAGTATGCTGATGCGGAAAAATACCCGTACAATCATGGCAGATTGTCTCGCAATAGCCATCACCGCTTTGCTGATTTTTCAATAACGCCCTGCAATACCGGTATGCTTCGCCATTCCAGATTTCCCAGAAGTCGTCAGTAACAATATTGCCAATACGGTATTCCCGCATGCCTGAAGGGAAACAACAGGTATACCAGTCGCCGTTCCAATCGATCGTTACATGGTTGTACGGTTCTGAACATGATCTCATGGTCCCGTAGGGAAAGTGTGGCTGAAAATCCGGATGCGACGGTATGTAACCGTTAGCTTGAGCCTTGACCCGACCATGTTGAGACATGTACGACATTTTTACAAAATGCACCGAATCAACACCTTTTGCCTTCCAGAACTGTTCATACTGCGGCATCTGGTGTTCATTAAAGGCAAAGACAATACATTGCATTTCAATATGCGGGTGCAGTGTACGCATACGGCGTTTTTGCAGAATAATATTTTCAACTGACGCCACAACCTTAGCAAAATCACCACCGGAACGATATTTTTGATAGGTTGCCTGGTCGAGGCCATCACATGAGACAATCAGCTTATCAAGCCCTGACTGAATCAGTTGCAGACCTATTTCCTCAGTGTACAGCATCATGTTGGTACTCAGTTGAGTACGGACATGATAGCCCTTTGCATATTCAATACATCGAAACAGGTCTTTATTAAGAAGCGGCTCTCCCCAGTTATAGAGTAAAAGTGACTCGATCTCCGGCAAAAGCTTATCCAAACCGGCCTTAAAGGTTGCAAGGCGCATCGTGCCCCGCTCTACACCCGGAAAATGCTGTCTCATCGCCCCCGTGTTACACAGTGAGCACTGCAAGTTACAACTGTTTGACATCTCGAAGATGGCATAGGTCGGTTTGTTTTTGATTGTCATCAGCTGATGTTGCGCAGAAAACTGACTGAGGCATGAGTTAATCATGCGACGAGTCTGCAGCTCTTTTTGTTGCCCTCCGGCTTCACAGCAATGCGCTAAAAAATACTGTTTGTGCACAGGCGTATCAACTTGCCTGATAAAGTCGCCAAGCTGGTTGTAGTGAGACCATTCAGCAGCATCTGCTACCGGTGTTTTACTGTTTTTTGGGGCAATGCGCTTAAACACAAATCCCTCAAAGGTTGAAGGGATGTTAACGCTGTCCTGGGCTGAAAAATTTGCCACTATCTCATACTCAGCCAAAAACAGCTGGAGAAACTTCTTTTTCGAGAAAAACCATGCCGGATAGGAGGCCTCATAAATTTCCGGGGATACAAACTGCACCGTTAAACGGTCATTGTCCCCCTCTACAAAAGGGGTCCGGTCAAAAAGTATATAGTCGAAGTTGTAGGCAAGCAATTCTTGAATGAATTCGTATGGGTTTTCCAGATACTCAATTGCAGCCGACAGCAGAATTATTGAGGGTTTTTGGCTTTGCACACACTTAGACAGGCTGCTGAAGAATCTCAGACAGGTATCAGCAATTGACAGATTGCCGTATTCAGCGAAATGAGGCTGTTCAACGACATTCCACTTCAGCTCCCTGATGCCTGTCAGATATCCCCTTAAGGCAAAGTAGGTGCTTCCCAGTGAGCCTCCAAAATCAATCAGATTAAGTGAACTGTCATATTCGGAGGCAATATGCGGCAGCCAATATGCAAGAGGTGCTATCCATTCATAAGGGATTGCATGAAAGACCACTGAGTCCCGTTCATAGGCGGCCTGTCCTGACTTTACCTGCAGTGCAGCATCTTTAACCTTTTCAAAAATATGAGGTGCATCATAGCCTTCCGCATGCTGCACGGCTTCCGCCCATGTAGAAAAATCACCGAAAAAGCCGTATTCATTATTTTTCCTTTGAAAGGGCACACTCGCCAGAGAGGTGTCAGCAAACAATTCGTCAAAAGCAACCTGCGGAAAGATATCCGGTGAACCGCTCCTGGTTGCATCCAGGATTGAAACTCCCGCTTGGGCAGCAACAGCTGCCAGCACCTGATACTGGCGCAGCAGCTGCAGATGTCCGGCACGGTGCAGCTCTACCGGCCGGTCATGGCCGTAGCCGAGCAGATAAACCTCCTTAAATCCCATATAAATCGCCGCCTGCAGTGCCATGACACAAGCCGCTTGCGTCCCTACAACCGGTTGCGTCAAATCGATCCCCTGACACAGCAAAAAATCAGGGGATGCAGAACAGTCCAGATAATAGGTTTCTGCATCAGCGATCGCCTTGCTTGTACTGTTTCTTTTGATGTCGGCAAGAGAGCAAAGCATGACCATTTCCGGGGCATGCACACGAAGAACATTGTCGAGCGACTGCATCCAGGCATCCCAGGCTTCTTCAGAGATTGACGGACGGAAGGGGGGCAGGCAGAGATAACGGGGTTTCAGACAGCCATAGTCAAAACAAGCAGCAAAGGTACCGGCAGCAATGCAGATTTCATCTTTCAGCAACGCAAGATCATGGCTTCTTGTTGAAGACTCATCCGCAATGATAAAGCAGCGTAAGCCCCGGTGGCGATCATGAAGTACAGCATTGCGCTCACGTATATGCTGTCGTACTATTTCCGGAAGCACGTACACCTCATGGGGACAGAAGTGCTACAGAAACTGTTTGGAAAATATGTCACAGGAATCACCAAGTTAAATCTTTTTCATAGCCAAGTTCTATCAGCGCGTTACCGGCATGCTTCTTAAAAATATATTTACTTGTGTCATCAAATATATTTTTCCAGTCACCGACTATTCCTTTTCTGACGAATTCACCTTTAAAAAAACTGAGGCTGGCACGCATATTTGATTTAGAGTGTTTTTCCAGTGCCAACCCAATAGCGTCTCGCGAAAAATCAAACCCGAGCCTATGGCCAAGACTATTGAGTGTCGTAACAGGATCTTCAATCAGTTTTTCGTAACTACACACTACTTGCTGTTTACCACGCCATGAATCAAGGTATTCAACCCACTCTAAAGCCGTTTTTGTCAGAAAAATATTAAAAGGGATATCAAACCTGTCATTAAATCCATTCAGGACACAAAACTCTTTTTCAAAATAGTATTTAGAAACGGTAACGTCCCGGCCGTCTCTTACCAGATGTACGGTTGCGTGTTCAAAATCGTGAAGCCCGCTTCCGGGTTTCTCATGACTTTTAATAACGCAAGAGGGCGGCAGGCTGAAAGTATTTTCATTTTTGTACCAGGGGTGCATTGCCAGGTGGGGAGCATGATTAGTGTCATCCACATAAATATCGCGGGGCGGCAGTTGTAAAAGCTCTCCCAGCAGATTGCACAACCAGCTGCCGCCTGATTTGGGGTACTCAGCCACAATTATTCTCATACGTCGCCCCTGGAAAATGCCAAAGTTTGTCTCAGTTGCTGCTTGATGTGGCACTTCAACAGAATCTGCAGGCAGCTTCAGGTGCCGGTAAGTTGCCTATACTGGGTTTTCTGTCTAAAACAGGCCATGACAGATTTGAAGGAAGGATGCTCTATTTTGTCAATTCGGCAACTGCCCGTCCTTCTTTACCAGAACAGTTTGGCTTCTCCCCGGAAAACGGCACCACTACCGGACCGGCCATCATCCACACACTAGCGGACCGTTGCCATGCTCTTCCCGGCCTTGATCTCCCTTTCACTGGCAGGACGCACACTGATCACCGTACCTTCAAACACCAGGGCCATCCCGGCCAGGGGATGGTTGCCATCCAGCACCGCCTTGCCTTCAGCAACATCTGTAACCGTAAAGACCAGATCATTGCCGTTTTCAGTCTGCTCAAGCTGCATACCGACTTCCACCGGTTCATTGAAAGCATCAACCGATTCAATCCGTACCAGATCAGCATCATATTCGCCAAAGGCCTCAGCCGGCTGCAAGTTGACAATGATACTTTCACCTGCTGATTTGCCTTCCAGTGCCGTCTCAATCTGCGGAAAGACATCATCATAGCCACCATGCAGATAGATGAGCGGCTCCCGGCCCTCGTCAACAGGAATGCCATCAATATCGGTAACCGTATAATCAAGGGTAACAACGCTGTTTTTTGCAATTCCGGCCATCTTTATCTCCTGCCTTCAAGGTTGTAAGCAGCCGGTACCATACGGCATTAAGCAGATTATGGCAACTGCAGGCTGCCCGGATGGTGGTATACTTGTCTTAACGAGGAGGTGGGGAATGAAACTGCTCAAAACCAAGGTCTGGCACTGGCGGGATATTGCATTGCTGAAATGGTGTGCGTTCCTGTTCGGTAGTGCGGTGGGTGCCTATTTTCACCAATGCGTTGTACAGTACGCGTGGGTAATCATCATTGCCGCACTGCTGCTTGCACTGCGTCCGGCAGCAGCCTACTGGAAGGATTGACCGGCCTCGTCGCTCAACAGCTCCCTAGATGTGCAGGGCATACCACCAGGCGGTTAAAACCAGCAGACTGCTAAAAACCGCCAGTAAAAAATTCAGGCGATGGCCGGGGTAGCCATAACGGACAACTGCTGCTTCAGTGGCCAGCCCCAGTAGCAGGCCCGCCAAAAGACCGAAGAAATGGGCGCCGACATCGGTGTTTTTCCCCTCACTCCCTATCAGGACAAGCAGCGAAAGCGCTGCAGCCACAGGCACGGCCCAACGTTGTTTTGTCTGTCGGTGGTAACGTCGCACGCGAAGACCGGCCAGAATACCAACCACACCGAATACGGCTGTGGAGGCTCCAATCGAGTTATGCGTAGCAGGCTGGATATACCCGTTGACAAAATTACCGAGCAGACCGGCCCCGAGCAGCAGGGTCCAGCCCACCCCGGAGCCCAGTTCCCGGCAGAGCAGCACAACAAATACGCCGCCAATACAGAGATTACCCAGGAGATGCGGCAAATCGGCATGCAGCGTCAAGGAGGTAACCAGCCGCCACCATTCACCGTCCATGACTTTGCCTGACTGCATCATACCGCTTGAGAACCAGTCCGGATAGTTGCCGGCAACAGTTATCAGGTCGGAACGGACAAGATTATGGAATGCTGCAAGCAGGATCAGGAGTGAAAGAGTGGTGTAAGTACCGCTAACCAGTGCCGGTTGCAGGGACGGTAAAGGCGGCCAATTGCGGTTTTCATCTTCGTAGAGCAATATCTCCCGGACGGCTGCAGCCAACTGCTCAGCAGGCACCATCAGCCGCCACTGTCCCTGTTCAGGCTCCAGGCTGTACGGAATCCCTTTGGATGCCAATACCACGGCCCAAACTGCCGAATAACGGGCATCAGCAGCGACATCTTCGGGTAGCAGCCGTCTCCACTCGCCCGGCGGGACGGTTTCCCTGCCATGACCGTCTTCCATTTCCATTATTCCGCGTTCCCAGCTTCCCGGACAGCAGGCACTAAAGCCCCCGGAGCCGTTCCAGCCACTCACGAATAAAGAGCTCTATATATTCCCGGCTGACAGCACTGGCGTGTGGTGTGATGAGCAGGTTCGGCTGTTCCCACAAGGGGGATTCAGGAGGTAACGGCTCATCGGCAAAGACATCCAGTCCCGCTCCTGCAAGGGGACCCTGTTTAAGGGCCTCCAGGAGATCTTCCTCCCGGTAGCAATTGCCACGTCCCAGATTATACAGGAACGCCCCCGGCTTCATCGCAGCGAAGTGTCGCCTGGTAATGATACCATCCGTCTCTTTTTCACCCGGCAGCAGCAGTACAACATGGTCGGCCTGGGGAAGCTCCTGCTCCAGCCGGTCAAAGGTGATCATCCGGTCGATACAGGCCGGAAGCTCCCCAGAGACAGTACGTCTGACCCCGGTGACTCGTGCACCGAACGCCTTCAGCAACTCCGCCATGGATCGCCCCAGCGCACCGCAACCAACGATCAGCACATGCTGACTGAAGAGCGCCACACAGCTGCTGTAGTCATTTCTCCCCCAGATTCGCCGTTTCTGATCCTCGAGTAATCTCCCGATTCGACGGTTGAAATACAACATCATTGAAAGCAGGCTTTCACGCATGATCCGGCCATGAAAGCTGCCATAAAAGGTCTGCACCCTGCCAGAAGGATCTTCCGCCACCCAGTCATGTCCGGCAGCGGGGGTAAAGACAATTTTCAGCTTCGTGGCCAGCCCGTACCACTCCGGCCTGAACGACCAGACCAGGACGCATTCAGCTGCGGGAAGTTTTTCAAGAAAATCGGCTTTCCCTTCGGCAACCGTGATGCAACAGCCAGGAAGGGCCTCCTGAATATGCTCGATGTGGCATGCATTGTTGGAAAAGGCGGCTACCGCCTTGTTTTGCAGGTTAATGAGAAGATTGGTTATCTGCATAACTTACTCGTTACGGTTCAGGATAGTGATGGCACAACAGGCTGTCTGACGGCATTGAGTGACAGCCGGGCCAGTCCGTTCAATACCGGCCCGCCCCCCTTGGAACGTCATGAAGACAATTTATGCTGCCTCGCCGTTGATGGCATCTCGCAGCACCGAACCGGGCTTGAATGTGAGTACCTTGCGGGCCTCAATCGTGATTGCCTCACCGGTCTGCGGATTGCGCCCACGGCGTGCAGCCTTCCGGCTGACAACAAAACTACCGAAACCGGATATCTTGATGGTCTCGCCTGCTTCAAGTGATTCCTTCATAATGGAAAAAACAGATTCCAGCATGACAGCGGCATCTTTTCTGGACAGGCCGGTACCGGCCTGAATCTTCTCTACGAGGTCTGTTTTGGTCACGATAGCTCCTCTATTTTTTGATGTGTAACCGGCACGTCTCTTATTCAATCACCCCTGAACAGAGGTGCAACAAGCTCCCGAACAGATATTTTTTCAAGCCACCCGTTTCAATAGATCACCCACGTCAGGTAGCGGCAGGTGCTTCATATCATCCGGTCTTGAAACGCAACAAACAACGCTGGGCCAGAGACCAGGGCTCTACAGTACCATCACAGTTTGGTATCATGTGACACTTTTTTAATTGGAGTCTAAAAAAGCCTTTATCTCGTTAATGGGGGGGTGCCCGTCCTTACGCTTGAACATGCAATTGTCGGAGCAGTAGTTGAGGGCACCTGCAAGCAGTTCATGAGCTATTATAATCCGACCTGTAGCCGGATCGATAAACACAGAATAGACATGGCTGCTGGCAGCCGGATCGATAGACTTGCCGCAATGGCAACAGTATGTCTGGTGCTGTTGATTCATAACGTAGAATGCGTACCCCCGATTGGCTCCTGATAACGAAATAAATCCGCTCCGACGGCTTTGCCGTCAGGCCACGAGCTTTTCTCTGCTTAGGGGTACCGATTTGTTTTCACACAGCTGCCTGAAAACAAAAAAACCTGACTTTTCTTGCGAAAAGACAGGCTGCATGAGAATGCCTACCTGTAGACATTCTGCTAACCGCTTCGGTAACCCCTCTTCCCGGTCCGGGTAGGTGGCTTTGCGTCATCCAGTCCCCTGGATTTTGCCTTTTCGGTGAAAGCTTATTGTTTGTGACTATGTATTGTTACTATGCTGCCACAAGAGGCGGCTGTCAACACAAATGCCATAACCGTCATGGCAGGAATTTATTCACCTATTCTCTGGTCACTTACGCTGTCATGCAGCGCATCTGATCTTTCGCAAAACCTCCGCATATTGATTTAACTCCGCTGCTTCTATAGCGGTTTGCAACAGCAGATATCAGCCCGCTTCAGCCAATTAAAATCGCAGGGGTTTCCAGACAACGGCGCAATTCAGCCAGAAACTGTGCGGCATAGGCGCCATCCACAGTACGATGATCGCTTGACAGTGTCACACGTAACGTAGCAGCAACGGCCAAGGAACCGTTACGCACGAACGGTCGCTCCATCACACTTCCAACCGCCAGTATTGCCGTCTGACCAGGCATGATCAGGGCGGTAAATTCGTCAACTCCGTACATTCCAAGGTTTGACAGAGAGAAACATCCAGCATTCATTTCTTCGGAAGAGAGTTTACCTGCGTGGCATTTTTCAACAAGTTTTGTGAGTTCCTGCTCCAGCGCTAAAACCGGTCTAGCGACGCAGTTACGCAGCATCGGCATCAACAGGCCATCAGGCAAAGCGACGGCAATATTTATATTGATTTCATCAGCAAGCCTGGCACCTTGGGCGCGTAAGAGAGGAAATTTTTTCAAGGCGATTGCACAAGCCTTAATCAGTAACGACGTATACCCGATTGGCCGACCTTCTGTCTTCAGTTCACCGATGACCTCCCGACAGGCATCCATGTCTATTTCCATTGTGACGCTAAAGTGCGGGATGTTCTGCCAGGACTGAGTGACCGCCGTTGCAATTGCCTGACGCATTGAACTCTGGAATTCTGCAGCAGCCGGTTGTTGAGGGTGTACTGGCGCCCCGTTTCCATGTGAAGAGGGTAGAGAACCCGTCGAGGTTTGCGAAGCATGCTGTTGTATCAAGGCTGCCAGATCATCCTGCGTAATACGCCCTTCCGGTCCACTGCCGCGTAGTTGCTTCAGATCGACACCGTGTTCTCGAGCCAGACGACGAACGAGAGGTGATGCTTTCTGATATTCAGCCTCACTCTGAATAGGCCCCGTTTTCAGCGCAGCCGGCGGGGGTATAAGAACGGGAGGTTTGGATATTGCTGGGTGTTCTGCCGGTATTGCAGGTGTGACCTCAGCAGAAGGTGTCGCAACGGTCCCGATTTCTTCCGGTTCTCCAATAAGCCCGAGTACGGTTCCGACCGGAACCGTTTCACCTTCTTTGGCCAGGGCCTGCAACAGTACACCTGAGGCAAAGGCCTCCAGTTCCATGACGGCCTTATCCGTTTCAACCTCGGCAATGATGTCACCACGCTCAATGCGATCCCCAACCTTTTTATGCCAGCCGGCAAAAAGACCTTCAGTCATGGTGTCGGAAAGTTTGGGCATGATAATTTCTTTTGCCATGTTCTTCTCCTCAGTAGGTACCCGACAGGACATCAATTACTGCCTGTTTGATGGTTTCAACCTGCGGGATGCATATCATTTCAATCTTACGCGAATAAGGCATCGGCACATCCAACCCGGAGACACGTTTTGCCGGGGCCTGAAGTATGTCGAAACAGGCCTCATAAACACGTGAGACGATCTCCGCACCCAGTCCACAGGTGCGCCAGCATTCATCTACGACCACCAGTCTGCCGGTTTTACGGACTGAGACCAGGATCACGTCCATGTCAAGCGGAGCCAGGCTTCTCAGATCAACCACTTCACAGGAAAAACCGTCGCCGGCAAGCTCTTCGGCTGCCTGCAGTGCCAGGACCGTCATGCGGCCATAGCCGACAATGGTAACACTCTCACCGGTACGCTTGATATCCGCTTTACCAATGGGTATCAGGAACTCAGGATCGTCAGGAACCTCTCCTTTGCTGTTGTAAAGCAGTTCGTGCTCCAGAAAAATCACCGGATTATTGTCGCGGATGGCACTCTTCAGAAGTCCCTTTGCGTCTGACGGCGTGGCCGGGTAGAGCAGATGCATGCCCGGGCAGTGCATAAAATAGGTTTCGAGACTTTGAGAATGCTGGGCGCCAAGCTGACTGCCACCCCCCCCCGGCATACGGACGGTCATCGGCAGAAAGGTCTGCCCGCCGAACATGGAACGGATCTTTGCCATGTGGTTGATTATCTGGTCCATGGCAAGCAGCGCAAAGTTAACGGTCATAAGTTCGGCCACCGGCCTCAGTCCCCCCATGGCCGCACCGATTGAAACCCCAATGATCGTATTCTCGGAAATGGGAGTGTCTTTGACCCGCTCTTCCCCGAATTCAGCCAGCAGTCCTCTGGTAACCTTGAACGAGCCTTCATAAAGAGCCACGTCTTCCCCCAGCACAAACACAGACGGATCACGGCGCATCTCCTCCTTCAGCGCCACATTAATAGCATCCCGGTAGGTCATCTCAGACATAGATATCCTCCCATACTGCCCGCTCTTCAGGCCAGGGTGATTCCTCGGCAAAGGTAACGGCATCGGCCACGACCGCCAGACAGTGTGCTTCAATGCCGTCAAGCTGGGCACGGGTTGCTATCCCCTCTTCCTGAAGTTGCCGGGCATAACCCGGTAACGGGTCGCGGGACTTCCAAACCTCGTGTTCAGCAGCAGAACGATATTTAGCCGGATCGGCCATGGAGTGACCGCGGAAGCGGTAGGTTGTGGCCTCGATGAAATAAGGGCGACTGGTCTCCCGCACCTTTTCCGCGGCGTGTTTGACCGCTTTGTAGACCGCAATTACGTCCATACCGTCCACCTTTTCCGAGGGGATGTCATAACCGCAGGTACGCCTATGGATAGATGCCAGTGCCGATGAACGATGTACCTCAGTACCGATGCCATAAAAATTGTTTTCGCAGATGAACAGCACCGGCAGTTGCCAGAGCTGAGCCCAGTTGAGCGACTCATGAAAGGTCCCCTGGTTGACAGCACCATCTCCAAAAAAACAGGCGGCAATCCGGTCTTCACCTCTGTAGCGCGCTGCGAACGCCAGACCGACGGATATAGGGAACTGCCCTCCGACAATTGCATAGCCCCCCATAAAATTCAGCGCTGGATCGAACAGGTGCATGGAGCCGCCTTTGCCTTTGCAGATGCCGGTAGCCTTGCCGAACAATTCAGCCATTACCCGCCGGGGCTCTGCCCCGCGAACAATGGCCTGTGCATGTTCGCGATAGGCAGAAAGAATATAGTCATCTTTATGTAACCCGGCGGTGGCTCCGGCTGCGACCGCCTCCTGTCCGCTGTACAGATGCAGAAAACCGGTAATATGCCCTTTGGTGTACTGCTCGGCACAGCTCTCCTCGAACACCCTGGAAAGGTACATCTGCTCGTACAGTTTGAGGAGACTCTGATCAGGCAATACCATACGTAATCTTGTTTGCATAAAATCCTCCGTGCTGGACGGGTAATCAGCATCCTGAAGTACAAATGGTCTCACGGCAGCCGGCGGTAGAAATTCCGTTCAAATTCCGTAACGATGTCCGGGTTGTAGTATACCACAGTTTCATGACAACTCTTCAGCAAGGCTGTTATACGTTAACGCAAGGATTCAAAAGAGAATCTGGTGAACGCGAGTATTCCGCAGTTCCAGCTCGTCCGGCCTCCTTCTTTCTCAAGGGGAAGCGGTATCCGTTCCCCAACCAAAAAGGGTTAGGCGAACAGCCCAACCCTTTTTGGTTTGCAAAATTACAGCAAGCACATCGGAATACCGTCTCATTACCCCTTGTTTTCTCCTCCCGCCAACACTGCTTCTAGTGCATAACCCGTTTAATGGCATCGGTAAGCGCGTTAATCTGAAAGGGCTTGGCAAGGTACCCATCGCATCCAGCTGCCGCAAAGCGTTCCTGATCCCCCATCAGGGCATGGGCCGTTACTGCAATGATCGGTACATGGCTGTCCTGTTCTCGCTCTCTGATGATTTTCACCACCTCATCACCGCGCAACACCGGCATCTGGATATCCATCAGGATCAACTTGAAGTCTCCCTGTTCCCACGCCTCCAGGGCCTCTTTGCCATCAACAGCCTCAGTTACTTTACACCCAAGTATTTCCAATAGTTTTTTGGCATATTTGAGGTTGGCGGGATTATCCTCTGCCACCAGAACCGGCAAAGAACAGATGGCGGGAACCTCCGCAAAACGGGGGACGACCCGATCCTCCAGCGCGGCGTGGGGGCGATTGGGACGCGAAGGGACCGAACAGGGCAGCAGAAAATGAAAGGAGCTGCCCTGTTGCAGCCTGCTTTCAACCGAGATGGAACCGCCCATCAGTTCTGCCAGCTTGCGGCTGATTGCCAACCCCAGACCGGCACCACCGTATTTGCGTGTCGGCGAGTCATCAACCTGGGTAAAGGTGTCAAAGATATGCCCAAGATAATCAGGCTCAATCCCGATACCGGTATCTGAAACCGTCAACTCAAGCAGCATGGTGGAATCATGCTGTTCCTTAATGGATGCGGCAATGGTGATACTCCCCTTTTCCGTAAACTTGACCGCATTTGAAAGCAGGTTTGTCATGATCTGCATAACCCGCACATGATCCCCGATCATGGTCTCCGGAACCGCATCCGAGATATTAACGATGACATTCAGACCTTTTTCATCAATGCGTCTCTGCAACATTCCCACCGCCTGATCAAGGCACTCCCGCACGGAAAATTCAGAGCTATGCAACTCATACTGGTCCGCCTCTATCTTGGTGATATCCAGGATGTCACTGATCAGCTGCAGCAGATTGTCAGCTGAGTACTGCAGCGTATCGAGATACTCCTTCTGCTCCGTATCAACGTTTGTCAGGGCGAGCAACTGGGCCATGCCGACGACGCCATTGAGGGGGGTACGCAGTTCATGGCTCATATTGGCAAGAAATGCTGATTTTGCGTGATTGGCAGCTTCAGCGGCCTCCTTGGCACGTTTCAGCTCCTCCTGGGCCTGCTGACGCTCAGCGATCTCCTCCTCCAGTTGCCGTGCCTGTTCATGCAGATTATCAACCATCAGCCTGAGCTCCTCAGTCCTCGCGGCGACCCTGGTCTCAAGTTCTTCATTCGTGTTTACAAGCCGGGCATTTAAAGCAACCAGCTGTTCATCTTTTACCTTGATTTCATGGAACACCACCTCAAGCGGGTCTTCCAGGCCGCTCCGGATAATGCCGAGATAGAGGCAGAGAAATGAAATCAGCTTGAAGAGGTGCCCCACCATATTGGAGAGACCATAGACATTGACATAAAAGATGAACGCCAGCTCTGCACTGATTGCCGTCAGTAGCGAGGCCACCAGCATACCGTAAACCCAGCGGCTGAACTGGTCCCGGTGACGATGCAGCATGAGGAGGCCAATGCCAAAGGTGCTGCAGATCAGGATTTCACTGTATTTTTTAAAGGGGGTAAGTCCTGTTCCCTCCACAAAGCAGACAGGAAAGAGGCCCGCGAAGATCGACCAGAGCAGTAGAACCGTCGTAACGCCGTATCCCCAGAATAGCAGGCTGGTGCTGACCGGACGCCTGATGACCATGACCGCGATGACGATTGAAAAGCAATGCAGATAGCGGGCTGCAATCCAGAGCTGGGTGGCAAGGTTGGGGCCATAGCCGGGAAGGATCCCCATGCCTTTATAGACAGCTATGTGCAGCAGATCCAGGCCACTGGCAAAGAGAAGGGCGATGCCCAATAGCGTAAAGAACTGATTCTCCAGGTAGCGGCGGCTGTTCCAGGCCAGTACAAAGATGGATACACCGACAACAATGCTTAAAAGTTCTATCAGGGCGTGGAACAAGAGGTAATTGAAACGACTCACAGCGACCAGCCCTGCGATTGTCAGCAACAAGACAAGCGCCAAACTGCTTGTGTTACGCAGTTTACCGGCAACAGGGGTCATGACCATGGTCGTTCCTTTGAAAGGACTTATTAGATCATCGGACACATCAATGTTTATAAGAATAGCACTTATAAGCTGTTTTTCAATCCAGCAAACAGGTTTTACTGTTGCCTGATATATTCGATAAAAAAAACGGCCCGTATTCGGACACAAGTTCTGCCTGGACAGGTAATCGCCTGTGATGAAACAGTTTTAAGCGGCACTGCGGGTCAAGCGCGTGATGACGGCTTCATGTGCAGGATACTGTTGCAGCAATCTGCCTCTGTCACCCATTTCAAAGTCTGCGAAATCAAATCCCGGTGCAACGGTACAACTTACCAGGCTATATTCCCCGGCTCCGGCAATCTCGGCCCCAAACCAGGTTCCGGCAGGCACCATGGCCTGAAAAACCTCTCCTGCCGTGATATCAGCCCCGAGTCTGATTGCCGAATGGCTACCGTCCGCTGCCAGCAGATGGATGGTCAGGGCTGCACCACCATGAAAAAACCACAACTCATCGGATTTGATTCTGTGCAGTGCAGAATAATCGCCCTGCTCCAGCAGAAAATGGATGGCAGTACACCAGGGACGCGGGCCGTCAAAGTATTCCGGCAGAGCGTTGCCGGGAATCTGTCCGGTGGAACGGTAGGTCTCGCGATACCAGCCCCCTTCCGGGTGTTGGACAAGCCCAAGGGTGCTGATCAACGCTGCTGCTGGTCGGTTTGGATCACTCATGGCAGAACTCCATTTATCCGGCACTATTCGCCGATAATCTTGACCAGCACCCGCTTTCTGCGCTTGCCGTCAAACTCACCATAAAAAATCTGCTCCCAGGGCCCCAGGTCAAGCCTGCCGCCGGTAATTGCCACCACCACCTCACGCCCCATGATCGTACGTTTCAGGTGGGCATCGCCATTATCTTCATAGCCATTATGACGGTAGCGGGAATAGGGCTTTTCCGGGGCAAGCTGCTCCAGCCAGTCCTCAAAATCCTGATGCAGACCGGACTCGTCATCATTGATAAACACGCTGGCCGTAATATGCATGGCATTACAGAGCAGCAGACCTTCCCGGATGCCGCTCTGTTTCAGGCAGTCTTCAATGGTGGCGGTGATATTGATAAATGCCCGACGGACCGGGGTTTCAAACCAGAGTTCCTTACGAAACGTCTTCATATGACCTCAACAATCTGATCCTCTGCTGCAGGATAAAGTCAGGTCGATGCTGTACCTGCATCGCCTCAAGCTGGTCTCTGCCTATCCCCAGTTGCGCGCTGTTCATAGTGGCAACCTCCAGGACCTGAAACCACTGTTCCGGGGTACTGTTACCCGGTTTGTCTGCGGCTGACACAACCGGCAGGATCCGGCTGATACCGGCCTTGTGAGCCTGATCCGCTATCCGCAGCCTGGTTGCATCCCGCAGTTCCGGCCAGCGGTTCAGCTTGCCATGCAGGCGGCTGGTCCAGGCCAGTGCCCTGCCCCACTCTGCTGGTAGACAGAGCTGCTTGCACAGGTTCAGCGCAAGTTTGAATCCGGCCTCATCATGACCATGGTGTTTTGGATACAGGGCCGGATCAGTGGACAGTTTGCCGATATCATGAAAAAAAGCACAGAAACGGGTCAGGGGATCAGGAGTTACCGCTGCAACCCGTTGCAATACCTGCAGGCAATGGGTCAGCAGATCCCCTTCAGGATGATGCTGCAGCGGCCCGGCGGGGATATCCGGCATCCTGAATAGTTCCGGCAGCCAGTCGGTTCCAAGCCTGTACTGAATCATCAGCTCAAAAAAATGCTCCGCCCGGTTTGCTGCCAGAGCCTTGATCATCTCGCGGCTGAACCGTTCAACCGGCAGGCAAGCCAGTTGGGCAGACCAATCCTGCTGTTGGATCAACTGCGCCGTTTCAGGAACCATCCGCCAGCCATCAGCCACAAAGCGTATACCACGGATAATCCGTAGCGGGTCTTCGGCAAAACTCCGGCCTGAGCAGAGCCGCAGCAGCCGCTGCTGCAGGTCATGCTGGCCGTTCAAGGGATCATACAGCCTGCCGCTTAAGCTTAAGGCAATGGCATTGATGGTGAAATCACGACAGCTCAGATCAGCATCAAGTTGGCAAAGATCATCAAGCCGGATCAGTTCCAGCTTACCCAGCTGAGCATCATGATGAAACCAGACCGGCCTGGTGGTCTTGCCTGCAACCAGCCGAAAGCCGAGCAACGGCAGCAGCTCCTCAGGCAAGACGGCGATCAGGTCATAATCACTGGCAGGCTGCTGCAACAAAAAATCCCGCACCGTACCGCCAACCATAAGAATCAGGTCATGGTACTGCTGCGGGAAGAACTGTTGCAGGGGATGCTGCAGGGTATTCATGCGAAATATCCGGAAATGACCTTCCGGGCCGCTGCAACCGGGTCACCTGCCCCATCCAGCCAATGGATAGTCACGCCGTTGCGTTCCATCCTGCGGAACCAGGTTTCCTGGCGTTTGGCAAAATCATGGATGGCGCTGTTCAGCTTCTGAAACAGATCATTGCGGTTCAGCTCCCCCCGCAGGAACAGCCCGCCATAACGGTACTCCAGACCATAGTAGTCCAGGCGTTCCCAGGCTACCCCGCCGGTATGCAGCTGCTGAATCTCATCAAGCATGCCTGCCTCAAGCCGCTGACGCAGACGCTGGGTGATCCTGCGACGCAGTTCCGCCCTGTCCCAGCGAATGCCCAGTACCAGAGGTTGAATAGCAGGAAACGGCTCCTGTTCTTCCTGCTCATCCGGTTGATAGCTGGCGATCTCAATGGCACGGATGGTACGGTTTCGGTCAGCAAGGTCTGTTCTGTTATGCTGGTCAGGCACCAGATGCAAGAGGATCGCTGCCAGTTCGGTGTCGCTTTTATTTGCCAGCTCTGTCCGCAGCCGGGGATTTTCAGGCACCTCAACCATCCGGTAGCCCCGCAGCGCCGCATCCAGATACAGGCCGGTGCCACCGCATAAAATCGGTAGCTGACTACGGGCGGATATCTCTTGAAACGCCTGCAGAAACAGACGCTGAAAGGTAAACACGCTGCACTCCTGTCCCGGTTCCAGAACATCAATCAGGTGGTACGGGACAGCGCCATATTCGTGCAGATCCTTGCCGGTGCCGATATCCATCCGCCTGAAGACCTGGCGGGAATCAGCGGAAATAATCTCTCCGGACAGTTCCCGGGCCAACGAGACAGCAAGACGGGTCTTGCCGGAAGCAGTGGGGCCGAGGATGGTTAACAGGTTACAGGAGGATGATGGTTTCACAGGTAATCCTGCCTACTTCTGCACATCCAGCAGTTCAACATCAAACAACAGGGTGGCATTGGGCGGTATCACGCCACCGGCACCTCGGGCGCCATAGCCCAGATTGGCAGGGATGACCAGTTTGCGCTTGCCCCCTACCTTCATGCCCATCACCCCTTCATCCCAGCCCTTGATGACCTGCCCGATGCCGATGATAAAGCTGAACGGCTGCCTGCGGTCCACCGAGCTGTCAAACTTGGTGCCGTTCTCCAGCGTACCGGTGTAATGCACCTTAACCTGCCTGCCCCTGGTCGGTGAGGCCCCTTTGCCCACCACAACATCAACATACTTGAGTCCTGAATCGGTCGTTGTCATCTTGTTCACCTTTGTTTCCGCAGCATGCACCGGCATTGCACAGAAGATTGCAAGTGCCACGACACTGCACATTTTGATCAGGTTACGCATCTGAACCGCCTTTCGATAGGTTGTCTGAACACCAGCCACTGCCGGGTTGTTTTAATAGGGCCGCAACTGTTCACCGGCGCCGATATGCCAGTGCAGGTGCTTGGATGACTGGTAGGTACCCAGGTTGGTATAGACCCGGCAGGCCCCGAAACGGGCCATAAAATCAGCGGCAATCAGCTTGGCCGTCCGCATCAGTTCCAGCAGCAGCTCATTGTCAGACTCTTCAAGGCTGATCAATGACTCGATATGTCTTTTCGGGAGCAATACCACATGATGCTCCCAGAGCGGGTTGGTGTGATAAAAGGCAAAGACCCGGTCATTCTGGAGGTAAACCGGCACCTCCAGCAGCCCTTTCAGGATCTTGTCGCAATAGAAGTCACAGATTGTATCTGACATGGCAGCCTGCTTTAACGTGGTATATGCTCAACAGTAACGATTCAATCTCTCATAGAACGCAACTGCTGATCAACAAAACTGAACAGATCCGGCGTAAAGGCCTGAAAATCCTGTTGCAGGGTTGCATGGTGCAGACTGAGCTCAATCTCGCAGCCATTCAGCGGATTTGGACGGGCAATCCGGCGCGACATACGGGCAAACGCCCTGCCGATCCCCTCCCGGGTGCCGTAGGAAGGCAGCAGTTCATTGAATATCACCGCCAGCAACGGCTGCAGTTCCGGCGGCAGGGTCTGCTGATTGCCTTCAATCACCGTCCGTGTCCTGACAAGGAAGGCACCAAACGGTTCATCTGTCCAGGCAGACCAGCTGTTCACCAGAAAATAGTCGTAGAACAGATCAACCATGATGCCGCGGTACAGGCCATACTGCGGCGAGAGCGAGTAACGGCTCTGTCTGAAAAGCCGGTGCTGTTCTGCAAAGGAATCTATCCAGCGGTGCAGCTGCACACCCTGACGGATGCGGGGAGGAAAGCGGTCCCGCAGACTGCCTTTGACAAAGTCGCCCATGAAGTTGCCGATCAACAGCTGATCGTCATCACCCGACAGGAGCATATGGAACAGAAAGTTCATCCTCTTCCCCCAACGTCAAGGCATTCCCCGCACCGCTAACGCCCTGTTGCCTAACCGGATGCAGAGATGTAGAGTGTACTGCAGTTGTTGCTGATTCATAACCGGGGGTGACCAGATGACCACACCACGCGAAACATCGCTCTACAAGACTCTGCCACTTGCGTCAGACCTGAAGGCCCGCCGCCGCTATATGATTGTCGATGAGCCGATTGTGGGCAACTTCAGGTTCGGCCTGCTACTGGAAGACCTGGATATCATGGCCGAGCAGGCAGCGCTGGGTTATGCCCGCAGCATTCATCCTGATGCCAAGGTGGTGACCGCTGCCATCGACAATATCATTGTACGTCATGTGGTTGACAATGATCGTGATATCCGGATTGATGCCCGTATCAACCATGTCGGCAGGTCATCCATGGTAGTGGGGATGCGGGTCGAGCATACCGGCGATCCGGCCACCCATATCGCTTCCTGCTACTTTACCATGGTGGCCAGAGGTGGTGAATCTGCCGAGGAAAGCAGGGTGCTGCCGCCACTGGAATACCGGGATGAGCTGGAAAAACACCGGGCAGAAAAATCCATGCAGGAGCGGGAACAGTACCGTCAGCAGCAGGCAGCCCAGCAGGAGCCTCCCAGCCGCGAGGAGTATGAACTGCTGCACCAGCTTCATACCGCCCAGGACCAGCCCGGTTTCAACGGAATCAAGGCAGATAGTCTGGTGGTGGAATCCTGGGAGCGGATGTACCCTGAACAGGAGTATGTACCCCACAGGATCTTTGGCGGCTACATCATCCGCAGGGCCTATGAACTGTCCTCCATGTGTGCCGAACTGATTGCGCCTGACCGGGCCTTGATTGCCGCGGTCAACCGGATCAACTTCTTCCATCCGGTCAGGCTGGGGGACAAGCTGCACTATACCTGCCGGGTGGTCTACACCTGCGACAGCTTTGTCTGTGTTGAGGCCGGCATCGAGCGGATCAGCCGGGACCGCAACAGCAAGGCGCTTTCAAACTCCTGCCTGTTCACCTTTGTCAACGTAGACAGCACATTGCAGCATCAACCGGTTCCCGGCATCTATCCCACCACCTATGCCGAAGATGCCCGCTATCTGGCAGCCTTTCGCAGCCACAGGGCGATGGTGAAACATTATGACCTGATCTGAGGCTCCTAGTGAGCTGTTTGCCCGACCGGTGCAACACGGGAGGGCAGCCTGATAAACTGGGCCAGCACCAGGGAGACCACGCCCAGTGCCGCCCCCATGATGAACGGTATCCGGTAGTCCAGCATCCAGAGATAGCCTCCCAGAGCCGGCAGGAAGACGGCAGCGACATGGTTGATGGTGAAACCGACCGCCGAGGTTGGCGCAATATCTGCCGGATCGGCAATCTTCTGGAAGTAGGTGCGGATCGCCACGGCAAAGTTGAACAGGATATAGTCGACGATATACATCCCGGCCACCACCCAGCGTGAAGAGGCATAGGCATAGGTTAAAAAGACCAGAATCACACCGGCATACTCAATCGTGCAGAGGGTTCGCTCACCAAAGGCGTTGATGGCCCGGCCGATCATCGGATTGATGATCCAGTTGATCAGGTTGTTGATGATAAACAGCACCGTGATGGCCTGCACGGAAAAATGAAAGACCTTGACCAGCAGGAACATGGAGAAGACCATGTAGATCTGGCGCCGGGCGCCGGACATGAAGGTCAGGGCATAGTAAAGCCAGTAGCGCCGCTTCAGAAACATCCGCAGTTTTTGGGGCGGCACATCAGCATGGCTGGGGTCTTGAAAGACCGCCCAGAGACCGGCCAGGGCAACCACGCTCCCCACCACCAGAAACATGCCGCGGTAATCCAGCACAAAGCCCATACCCCAGATTGCAGCAGCAGAGATGATGCTGGTAATGGCAGCCAGACTGCGCAGCTTACCCATCACTAACGGAGACTGGTGGGTTGAAAAGTATTGCAGGGTCAGGGATTGGTTAACGGTTTCATAGTAATGGAAGCCGAAGCTCATCAGTAGTGTGGTCAGCGCCACACCGCTGAAGCTGGGAAAAAAACCGGTCAGGGCAACACCGATCCCCAGCAGGATGACCGACAGGGACGCCAGCCGGTGTTCCCTGATCACCAGCATCACATAAATCGCTGTTAACGCCAGAAAGCCGGGGATCTCGCGGATCGACTGGGTCAAACCGACCTGAAGCCCGTCAAGGTGCACCGTCTCGACGGCAAAGTTGTTGAACAGCATGGTGTAGCCCTGCATCCCCGCCATGGAGGCTGCAGTCAGGATGGCCAGAAAGCGGAACATCGGCTTGTTGATGGTGCTGGTGAGCATTGCTACATGAGTCCTTACACAGGGCGTTGAAAAACGTCATGAGGAAGGCCGGATACAAGGCTCACGGAGCGCAGCGACCGAGACATAACATTGTTAGGCGAGGCAGCGAGCACCGCGCAACGCCGTAGACGGCCTCCGGAATAGTTATTCAAGGCCCTGTTCATTAATCCCGTCTCCCGCCCATCAGACGCAGCAACATCAGGAACAGGTTGATAAAGTCAAGGTACAGGGTCAGGGCACCCAGGATTGCCGGTTTTCTCCCCTCTGCCCCTTCAGCAGCCAGTGCCTTGATCTTCCAGGTGTCATAGGCGGTCAGACCGGTAAAGACGATCACGCCAATGGCCGAGACCACCCAGGATACGGCATCATTCTTCATAAAGATGTTCACCAGTGACGCGATCACAATGCCGATCAGCCCCATGAACAGGAAGCTGCCCCAGGAGGTCAGATCCTTCCTGGTGGCATAGCCATAGATACTCATGGCACCGAACATGGCGGCTGAAACCGCAAAGGTTGAGGCGATGGAATCGGCGGTGTAGACGAGAAAGATGACGGAGAGGGTCAGACCGTTCAGGGCAGAATAGCCAATGAACAGCATGGTGGCAACCCCGGCACTCATACGGTGAATGGCGCCGGAAAGGGTAAACACCAGGGCAAGTTCTCCGATCATCAGCCCGTAGAACACCAGCCGGTTACCGACAATGACCTGCAAAAGCTCCGGGGTAGAGACCGTAATCAGCGCCATAAGCGCGGTAAGGGCCAGACCGCAGGCCATCCAGGCATAGACCTGGCGTACCAGTGTATTCTGCCTGACGATCAGCCCTGTGCTGGTCCGGGTGGTATCAAATTGATTCATACAATTTCCTCCTCTGCTGTGGGACATATCATTATCGCAGTGTAGAACAACTGGCTACATCAGGCAACAGTATCTGCCGGACCGGGCTGATTTGCAATCATGTCTACTCCTGTGCTATGCATGGGGCAAGGGAGAAAGGCATGCATAATCAGCTGCAACAAACCGTCAATGCCCGTTATCACGAGCTTGACCCGCACAACCGGGTACGCCTGCCCGTCATTTTTGCCTGGCTGCAGGAGGTTGGTGCTGAGCATGCCCTGCAGCTGGGGGTAGGGCTCAAGGACCTGAAAAAACTGGGCTTAACCTGGGTGCTGTCCCGGTTGACCCTTGAGCTGCAGCGTCCGATACGCGGCACCGAGCAGGTAACGGTCACGACCTGGCCGGTTACCCGCGAGGGACGGTTTTCAATCCGGGATTACCTGTTGACTGATCAGCAGGGAAAAGACATTGGCCGGGCAACCAGCTCATGGGCTGCAATCAACCTGAAGAGCCGCCGCCCGGTCAAGATTGATGAGCATCTGCCGCACTACCCGCTGCACCCGTTACGGGCTTTGGATGACCCCTTTGACACGCTGCCGGCGCTCGAGCAGTGCCGGACCATGCTGCAACTACCGGTTTTACGGGCTGACCTTGACATGAACAACCATGTCAACAACACGGTCTATCCGGGCTGGGCACTGGAGGCGGTGCCGGAAGAGCTGTTCAGCCGGTCCGTACCGCTTCTGATTGAAATCGGGTTCCGCTCCGAAGCGCTCTACGGTGACAGCATACGCAGCTGCTGTGCCCCCCTCGGGACCGACCCACGGGTTCTGCTTCACAGGATTGAATCGGTAAAGGACGGCACGGAATTGTGCCGGCTGCGTACAACCTGGCAGCCTGTTGCCCCACGGAGGCAGTCTGAATAGCCGTCGCTGACTGAACAAACGAGAAGAGGCCCGCTCTGTTACGCGGGCCTCTGGTTGTACCTCTAGCTATGCACCATGTCCATGGTATGCAGGCTAAACTGATAGCCTGTTGGTTTCCTTCATATGTTGCCCAAACAGCCAGGCGGCGTATCTTCCATAGTGATTCCTCCATAAAACCAGCATGTACTGCGAGGAAACAATCACATACCCTCTTTTACTTCTCCCTCTCTTGCTTCTCCTTCTGGTACTTTGTTTCCAGGTAGCGCTACCTTGATTTCAAGATACCTTTTCCCGACAAATAAAACAGTCTGTTTTTTATTTTTTTTGCGGCGTATAGTGAGCAGGTATGCTTTCCGGCCGATCCATCAATCAGCGGCCGGTTTTCCCATGACGTAACGGGGCAAACAGATATTCCAACCCGTTTACCTTGATTGCATGAACCGTCTGCAACATCCTGCCCAAGCGTCCTTCAGGAAATCCATTATTGGCAAACCAGACCACATAGCGTTCCGGCAGATCGATCAATAACCGCCCCTGATACTTGCCGAACGGCATCCGCATCTCTGCCAGCGCCATCAACTCTTCCGGATCAGCAGTCGCCTCATGACAGGGCTGCAGTGGATCATAGCAAGCGGGGGTGCCCAAGCCGGCCTACTCTCCCCCGCAACTGCCGGAGCAGCCGCAGGAAGAACAGCCGTTTGAAGCCTCTGCTGCCCCGCATCCACTATCCTCAGCCCCCCCCAGCACTCGCAGAATGATGTCACTCTTGGGGTCTGCATTAAACTGCTCAGCCAGCCGTTCGACAACCTCCTCTGCAGAACCGGGCAGGTCATCCCAGATCCCCAGGATCGGCGCCCCGCACAGTGAACCGATCTGGTGGGAGGCCCCCTTCTCGGCACGGCCGGGGTTGGCTGGGAAACGGTTGACCATAACCCCCTTGACCTCAATATCCATCTGTCCGGCAGCAAAGCAGGTCAGCACACTATGGTTGATGGTTCCCAGACCGGGACGGGCTACCACCAACAGCGGCAGATCCAGTTGTTTAACCAGATCAGCGATCAGCAGACCACCATTCAACGGCACCATCAGCCCCCCTGCCCCTTCCACAATCATAAATTCATGTTGTGCTGCCAGACGCTGGTAACAGGCTGCAATCCTGCTGAAATCGATCTTCACCCCGTCCAGCTGTGCTGCCTCAACCGGAGCAATCGGCTCACGCAGACAGTAGGGGGCAATATCTTCGCTACAGTCAACACCGGCAGCCCAGGCCAAAAGCTCGGCATCTTCCGAGATCAGCTCACCATTGCGCTCGACACAGCCGCTGGTAACCGGCTTCATGACTCCGACATTCACCCCCCGCAGGCGCAGAATTCGGGCCAGGGTTGCAGCCACTATGGTTTTGCCGACACCGGTGTCCGTGCCGGTAATAAACAGTCCGTTGCTCATCGCAGCATCTCCTTTGCAATCACCAGCCCCAGGTCCTCAATCATCCGTAGATCATCGGCAGGCTGGCGTCCTTCCTTGGTTAAATAGTTACCGGTCATGATACCGCTTGCCCCTGCCAGAAAGACCCAGGACTGCAGTTCCCGCAGGTTACGCTGTCGCCCGCCGCAGATAGTGATATGCACATCCGGCAGGATCAGGCGATACAGGGCGATGGTATGCAGACAGTCAAGCGGTGTCAGCTGCTGCATAACAGCCAGTGGTGTGCCGGGCACCGGGTCCAGAAAATTGATCGGCACTGAATCAACCTGCAGTTCCCGCAGGGTCAATGCAAGTTCAACCCGCTGCGCCATGGTCTCACCCAGCCCGAACAGGCCGCCGCAGCAGACCCGCAGGCCGACCTGCTTTGCCAGCTGCACCGTGGCAACATCATCGTCATAGTCATGGGTGCTGCAGATCTGCGGAAAGAAACTGCGGGAGGTCTCCAGATTATGGTGATAGGTCACCAGACCGGCAGCCTTGAGCTGTTCTGCAGCAGTTTTGGTCAAGGTACCCAGCGAGGCACCGGGGGCAATCCGGCCTTCAGCTCTGATGGCCCTGATGGCAGCGCAGACCTGTTCCAGCTCATCACCTTCGCTGATGCCACTGCCACTGGTCACGATACCGTAACAGGCAGCGCCATGACCGGCCACAGACCGGGCCCCGGCCAGCAGGGTATCCTGATCCAGCAATGGATAGCAGGCAACACCGGTGGCATGGTGGGAAGACTGGGCACAAAAGGCACAATCTTCCGGACAGAGTCCTGACTTTGCATTGATGATGCCGCACAACGACACCTGGTTGCCGAAATGGTGTTCCCGCACACGGGAGGCAGCAGCAAAGAGGGACTGCAGCGATGCACCGCTCAGCGCAGTCAGGGCCAGAGCCTGTTCACTGCTGATTGAGGCTCCATCAAGGATGGAGCCTGCCAACGTATCAATTGGGGTATCAGTAATAATCATGGCAGGCTGGGTACCACGGAGCAGGCAGCCTTGTCAACCGGATCGACCACCACAGGTTGACAAGGCAGACAGGCTGATTCACCCAATGCGTTAAATTTGTATAATAATTCAGTTGAATGATTGACGTGCAAAAAACTTGGACTATACTTTTCCCGAACGCAGGCTCAGGCAGCAGATAGTACATTCACCACCATTCCGCCGCTTCAACGGCACACCACAGGAGGAAGACATGAAAAGGCTGTTCGCACTGATTGTGATGTTCACACTGACTACTCTGGCAACAAGCGCTTTTGCCGCTGAGATGAAGATGATCGGCACGGTCAGCGCAATCAGGATGGTTGGCGGTGGCGCTGAAATGACCGTAAAAGATCGCAAGACTGATGCAGCTGTCGTGCTGCAGGTGCGTGACGGTTCGAATATGGAAAAGATCAAGGACCGCAAGGTTCGGGTCGGTGATGAACTGAGGCTGCGTTATGACAGCGACAGCAAGGTTGTCCGGACCATCCAGAAGACCGCCGGTTGCTGATCGGAAACAATGCAAAAATACGCGCTCAAAGGCCTGCCTGTGCAGGCCTTTTTCAATTCCAGCAGGGTCTTTCCGGTTCCAGCCCGAGGAGACCGGCATGATAGTAAAAAAAACAACGGAGCAGAGTCTCAACCGGTAATTGAGATTACCTCATCGTAGGTGGTTGCCCCTTCCAACATCTTACGAATAGCAAGTTGACGCAGGGACAGAAAACCGTCCTGCTCGGCAGAACGCACCAGTTCTGCAAGATCAACCTTGTCTCCCACCATGGCCCGGATCCGCTCGTTCATCTCAAGCACTTCAAAGATACCGGTGCGGCCTTTATAGCCAGTGCCCCGACACCCCTTGCACCCCTCGCCCTCATAGACGGTGTAAGACTCGGCGGTCAATTGCAGATAGGTCCGTTCCTCTGCAGACAGCTGGCGCGGAACCTTGCAGTGGGGACAGACCTTGCGCAACAGACGCTGCGCGATAATGCCGACCACCGTTGCCGTAATCAGATAGGGCGGCACTCCCAGATCCAGCAAACGGGCAATGGACGAAGGGGCATCATTGGTATGCAACGTGGAGAGCACCAGATGGCCGGTCAGGGCCGCCTGGACTGCGTTCTCGGCAGTTTCTTCATCACGGATCTCACCAACCATGACGATATCCGGGTCCTGCCGCAGGACCGTCCTCAGGATATTGCCGAAGGTGACGCCGATACTCTGTTGCACCGCAATCTGGTTAAACTCCTCCATCACCATCTCGATCGGATCTTCAATGGTAACGATATTCACTTCCGGAGACGAAAGGTTACGCAGGGTTGAGTAGAGGGTCGTTGTCTTGCCCGAACCGGTTGGACCGGTGACCAGAATGATCCCGTTGGGACGGTGGATAAAGCTGTTATACAGAGAGTATTCCCGCGTATAAAAGCCGATTGAATCCAGTTCCTGAAACAGGATATCCGGGTCAAAGATCCGGATAACCACCTTTTCGCCAAAGGCGGTCGGCACGGTGGAAACCCGCAGTTCCACCTCTTTGTTGTTATGGCTGGTCTTGATCCGGCCATCCTGAGGGCGTCGCTTTTCAGCCAGATCCATGCGTGACAGGATCTTGATCCTGGAAACAATCGGAGCATGCAACGGCTTGGGCAGCAGATGGATATTATGCAACAGGCCGTCCAGCCGGAAGCGGATCAGACATTTCTCCCGCTTTGGCTCAATATGGATATCGCTGGCACGCTGGTCAAAGGCGTAGGAGAGCAGAAAATCCACTGCAGATATGACGTGACGGTCATTCCCTTCAAGCTCATGCTCTCCTTTCAACTTGAAGAGCTGCTCAAGGTTCCCCAGGTCAATGGTCGTGGAGGACTCTGCCTCGGCAGCCAGGACTGAGGCCCGGAAACCGTAAAACTCACGCAGTATTTTCTGGATGTCGCTGCATGAACTGAGTACCCGCCGGACCTTAAGGCGATGGGCAGTGGCAAACTCGCTCAGCACCTGATCATTAAAGGGATCAACCACCGCGATTGCCAGTTCACCGTCACGGGTGGCCACCGGCACGATCAGGTGTTTCAAGGCAAAGGGACGCGGGATATAGGAGGTGACCACATCAAGATCAAGCTTGAGCGGGTCAATCTTGAGATAGGGGATATTCAGAAACGACGCCAGCGCTTCCGTTATGGCATCCTCCGACAGAATACGTCCGTTTCCACCAGGCGTCTCAAGGTTGAATGAAGCCAGCAGCTGGGCAGGTGACGGCGCCTCCCCCCCACGATGCAGACGGCGCCCGCCGGCCTGGGGACCCGCTGTCAGGCGGGCCTCCTGGGCCTTGGCCTTGGCCAGCACCATGGCCCGCTGATCGCCAGTGAGCAGTTTTTTTTCAAACAGTAACGCGGTCAGATATTCAATGGTCAGTTTTGACTGTGTCCCCATGCCTCAGCTTTCCTGTCTAGTGCATCAACTTGTTTTTTTTCAATCCCTCTTCACGCTGCTGCTCGATCCGTTTGCTGACCGCTTCAAGCACTTCGGCTTCACTGTATTTGGGTTTGGCAGCAATTCGTGGCAACTCCGAGTCGGCCCCCGCCAGGGTTGCAGCCATTTCCTCCTGCTTTGCCAGCGCCTCAAGCACCTGCTTTTTCTGTTCTTCATAGAAAATACTGTCCTTGGCCAGCTCCATGGCGCTCTTTACCACCCCGCGCAAGGTAAAGGCCAGCAGCAGCAGCGGCACAATATCGTCCAGCCAATAGTCCAGACTCAGTTCACGAACCATCGTACCAGCCAGCAAACCGGCACAGGCCATCAACGCACCAAACAGGTTCCCAAGAAAGCGGAACTCAGCCCCTTCAGTGTATCCTTCGCCTGTTTTTTCAGTCATCTGCCTTCTCCTGCCGCGGCGTCCGCCTGATGTGCTGTTGCAGGCGGTCAAGATATATATAGACTACTGGTGTAATGTACAGTGTTAAAATTTGTGATACCAGCAAACCGCCAACCACCGCCAGCCCCAGAGGACGGCGTGCATCGGCACCGGCACCGATCCCCAGTGCGATCGGAAGCGCCCCGGTCAGGGCGGCCATCGTGGTCATCATAATGGGGCGGAAACGGATCAGGCAGCCCTGGTAGATGGCCCGCTCAGGGGTGATCCCTTCCGTACGCTGGGCATCCAGGGCAAAGTCGATCATCATGATGGCGTTTTTCTTGACGATCCCCACCAGCAGGATAATCCCCACAAAGGCGTACAGGTTCAACTCATGGCCGAACAGCAACAGGGTCAGCAACGCCCCGAGCCCTGCCGACGGCAGACCGGAAAGGATCGTCACCGGATGGATGTAACTTTCGTACAGCACCCCCAGCACGATATAGATCACTGCCACAGCGGCGATAAGCAGCCAGCTGAGCCCGGAGAATGATTGTTTGAAGGCCTGGGCTGTTCCCTGAAAGGCGGTGGTGATCCCGGTGGGCAGGGCTTTGGCCTCTTTTTCCACAGCAGCAGTTGCCTCACCAAGCGGCACGCCGGGGCGGATATTGAAGGAGACGGTCACTGCAGCGGACTGCCCCAAGTGGTTGACGGTCAGTGGCCCGACTGAGCGCTGTGCGGTCAACAAGGTAGAGAGCGGCACCAATTGGCCGGTGGTAGAACGGACATGGAGCAGGCCAAGGGCGGCCTGGTCCTTCTGGTACTGCGGCTCCACCTCCAGTATGACCTGATACTGGTTGCTCGGGGCAAAGATGGTGGATACCTGGCGGGAACCATAGGCGTAGTACAAGGCATCTTCCAACTGCTGCGGGGAGACATTCAGAGCTGCAGCATGATCCCGGTCTATGGCAAGCCTCAGCTCGGGATTCCTGATCTGAAGGTCCGAAGTAACATCCTGCAGAATCGGCAGCCCCTTGAGGCGCGACTCAAACTGGGCGGCAGCCTGATACAGCTGGGTGGTGTCGGGCGACATCAGGGCGAACTGGTACTGTGCCTTTGAAAGTGTCGCCTCCAGCCGGATGGGCGGCGGATTCTGCAGAAAAACCTGAATACCGGGCAGCTGGGCCAGCTTCGGCCTGAGCTGCTGAATAACCGTGTCGGCGCTGTCTTTACGCTGGCTGAGGGGCTTCAGCCGGATAAACATGAAGCCGCTGTTGGAGCCGACCCGTGAACCGGAAGCACCGGCAGAGGACATGAACGCCTCAACATTGGGATTCTGACGCACAATGTCGGCAGCAAGCTGCTGATTACGCATCATCTCTTCAAAAGATATCCCCTGGGCGCCTTCCGTAATGCCGTAGATACCGCCGGTATCCTCACTGGAAAAGAGTCCGGCAGGCATGCGCGCAAAAAGCCAGATGGTGACCAGTGCGGTTGCAATGGTAAAGAGCAGTGCAGACCTGAGATGCCTCAGCACCCACTTCAGCGACGTAGCATACCCGTCACGCAACAGATCAAAGAAACGTTCCAGCAGCTGATAGAGGCGGCCATGCTGCCGGGAGACGTCGTGTGGCTTCAGAAACCTGCTGCAGAGCATCGGCGTCAGAGTCAGGGAGACAAAACCTGAAATCAGGATCGCCGCAGAGATGGTAACAGCAAACTCGTTCAAGAGCCGCCCCAGCATCCCCCCCATAAACAGCACCGGAATAAACACCGCAACCAGTGAGATGGTCATGGAAACAATCGTAAACCCGATTTCCCGCGATCCGCGCAGGGCCGCCTCCATCGGCTTCATCCCCTCCTCAATGTGGCGCACGATATTTTCCAGCATCACAATGGCGTCATCCACGACAAAACCAACCGACAGGGTCAGCGCCAGCAGGCTGATATTGTTGATGGAAATACCCAGGCCGCTCATGACGGCAAAGGTCCCGACAATCGAGAGGGGCACTGCCAGGCTGGGGATCAGGGTGGCCGGCAGGTTGCGCAGAAAGAGAAAGATCACCATGATCACCAGGCAGATGGTCAAGACCAGCGTAAACTTGACTTCATCAACCGACTCCCGGATCGAAACCGTCCGGTCGTAGAGGACATTCATCTGCAGGGCGGCAGGGAGCTGGTTCTGGAATTCCGGCAGGAGTTGCTTGATGGCATCCACCATCTCAATGGTATTGGCGCCCGGCTGACGCTGGACCGCCAGCACAATGGCCCGGGTCGCAAACTCCCTGCGATTGTACCAGGCCGCCACCTTATCGTTCTCCACGCTGTCCAGCGTGGTACCGACATCCTGTACCCGCACCGGCGAACCGTTCTTCCAGGCAATGATGGCCGGCCTGAAGGCCTCTGCCTTCAGGAGCGGCGCATTGGTTTGGATCGTCAGGGCCTGCTGCTTCCCCTGCAGCACACCGGTGGGAAGGTTCGAGTTTGCACGGACCAGGGCTGAGGCAACCTCATCAATCCCGATCCCGCGGGCCGCCAGCTGACGCGGATCGACCTGCACCCGGGCAGCGTATTTCTGCGAGCCATAGACCAGTACCTGGGCCACACCGCTTACCATGGAGATCCGCTGTGCCAGCATGGTATCGGCGTACTCGTTCACCTGATGCAACGGCATGCTTTCCGAGTTGAGCGCAAGGTAGAGCACCGGCGAATCAGCGGGGTTGACCTTGCGGTAGGAAGGCGGGGTTGTCATGTCGGCCGGCAGCTTGCGCATCGCCTTCGCAATGGCGGCCTGTACATCCAGCGCAGCTGCATCGATATTGCGTTTCAGGGTAAATTTCAGGGTAATGATCGAGATCCCCTGCCCATTGGTAGAGGTCATGGAGTCCAGACCGGCAATGGTGGAAAACTCCCGTTCAAGCGGGGTGGCCACCGCAGAGGCCATGGTTTCGGGGCTGGCGCCGGGCAGGTTGGAGGTTACCTGTATCGTGGGAAAATCAACCGTGGGCAGGTCATTAACCGGCAGGCCGCGATAGGCCAGCAGACCGAACACCAGCACGGCCAGCATGACCAGGCTGGTGGCAATCGGCCTGCGGATAAAGAGTTCGGAAACATTCATGGCTGCCCTGTGCCCAAGAAAACAGTCAGACGGATACGCCTTTCGCCTGATCACTGGTTAGTGTAACGTTTTTCTTTTCGGCAGAAAGGGAAGATAACTTGTGCTGATATGCGCTTCCGGGTTGTTTTTGCAAAATGCGGTAAAATGGATGGAACTGTTGCAGGCAGGCCGGTCAGGGCTGTCCGGCACCGCCTGCGCTCTGCAGAATGGTTATCCGCTGTTCATCTGAATTGCTGACTGTACCGAGTTTTTTCAGATATTCCCTGAAGGCATCGCTGTCGATAATCCCGCTATCACTCCGAAACCCTGCAGCATTTTTTACGGCAGCAAAACCATCACCGCCGCCAGCCACAAAGGTGTTGACGACGGTACGGTACAGCGCAGCAGGCTCAACCGGCTGAAAGTTCCCCCTGCTGTCCCTGACGGTCAGGGCTGTCACCCGTGAACCTCTGGGGGCTAACAACTGTACGTTAAACCTGATGCCGGCAACATAGGGCATAACCGGCTGTTTGAGACCATACTTGGCAATCAGAAAATCAATATTCCCCTCCAGGGCAGCTTGCAGTTCAGAACCGTTCAGATCAATCAGCACCAGGGTGTCGGCAAAGGGCATCACCTCCAGCAGATCCCCTTCTGAAATCATGCCGGACAACAGGCTTTTTCTCACACCGCCGTAGTTCAAAAGTGCCACTTGAGCATTGGGGAGCGCTCCCAGCATGGCATCAGCAACCAGGGGACCAGGCCCGCTGTTCACCCCCCGTTTCAGGTCTTCTACAGCCCGGGCAACAACAGCCGTATGAAACTGTGTAAGCTGCCGCTGGTAGGGTGCCAGGGCTGCCAGCACCGCCGGATCTTCGGCAACGATCTGCGCTGTTCCGCTTTGGGCCAGCACATTGACAATGGCCTGATACTGGCTGCTCTCCGGAGACACCGGGGTACCGTCACGGCTGAAGCGCTCCCCGACCGGGATCACCTGTTTAGCGCTGTAACCGGACACCACCCCTGCCCTGTCAAACCGGACGTTCAGCCTGCCCAGCAGATGCCCCCACTGCCAGGCCTGGGCCACCAGCACCGGCCTGCCGTCCAGTGCCGCCAGCTCAGTCGGATAGGCCCCATCCGGTACAAGGCCGACAACAGCCAGTCGCGTTGTATCACCCAGCAGACTGTGGCTGTGCCCGCCGATAATCAGGTCAACCCCGGCGACCTGGCTGGCCAGCTGCAGATCCTGCTGATATCCCAGGTGGGACAGCAGAATGATCTTGTTGATCCCCTGGGCGGTCAAGGCTGCCACCTGCCGGCGGGTACTGGCCACGGCGTCGTTAAAGCGCACCCTGCCCACATCATGGGTGGTCTGAGGGGTTGTCTCGGTGGTGACACCGATAATGGCCACTTTTTCACCGGCCACGGTCTTGATCAGATACGGTTTGACCAGGGGAGCTATGGCCGGTTCAGCTGAAAAATCGATATTTGCCGAAAGCCAGGGGAAGCGGGAACGTTTGATCCAGCCCGGAATCGGGGCGGTGCCCCGGTCAAATTCATGGTTGCCGAATGTCATGGCATCCAGCCCCAGCAGGTTCAGGAAATCGAACTCCAGACCGCCATTGAACAGGGTAAAGTAGAGGGTGCCCTGCAGGGCATCACCGCCATGCAGGAGCAGCAGATCAGGTTCGGACGCCCGCATCCGGTCAAGCACCGTCTTAATCCTGGCAAAGCCCCCCAGCTCTGCGGTGGTGCTGCCGACACCGTCTATCTCCAGAGTGACCGGTACCGCCTCAAGGTGGGAATGGGTGTCATTCAGGTGCAGCAATGTCAGGCTGAAGTGTGCCGGAGGAGTGCTGCAGGCGCTTACAACCATGATCAGTACAAACGCTGCCAGCGCCTGCACAAAGGTCCTCAATCTATTTTGCACGGTACGCATCCTTTAACCTGGTCAGACAAGCTGCCGGCACCAGCCGGAGAAGAGGTTCACAATACCACATGGAATCACTGCATAAAATACTCAGCCGTGGTCTTGACCGACCTGATGCCGACCGAGATGTACTTCGGTGCCCCCTGTTCATCGATCCGGTTGCCATGGGCCACGAATTCGCTCAGACCGACATGCCCCGGACTGCCCCAGTCATAGGTATAGCCCAGCCGCGTCCAGGGATAGGGCAGCGGAGCAGAACTGCTGTTTGCCGGATAAGGGTAGCTGTAAATAAACTGGGTACGGTTATCAAACCAGCCCCGGTACTCCATGAATTCAGACAGGCCCCCCTCGGTTGCCTTGACCTTCTCCTGCGCTGAAAAGCTCCAGAACATGCTGTAGGGAAAATCGGTCTGGCATTCCCGGTCAGTTATCTCCGGGTCGGGACAGGGCCTGAACAGATCGTTGGGCGAGACCCACAACTCCAGAAAATAAAGCGCTTCCTTCGGGTTGCCCGGTGTTGCATACTCAGGCGGCAGCCCCAGCAGCTGTGCAATCCGCAGCGCAGAAGGTGCCGTCCCGCCAAAGTAGTTTTTCAGTTCAGGGGCCACCGTCACCCAGGTATCCCAGCGGTAGGTGGGACACTCCTTGCCCTCCTTGCAGGTATCGCCGGCAGAGCAGCCTCCGGGCGGACATTTGTAGTAGGCGCCGGCACTCCCCATCCAGGTCGTCACCAGGATCCGGCTTCCCACCACGCCGTTTTCCCAGATCAGTTGCGGGTTATCATTGGTGATCGGCGTCAAGCCCTGATAGATCTTGGCAGGGGTTACCAGACTGGAATCCAGAACCGCCTGCACGTAAGCAGCCTGGGGGTCCGGGTTTGTCTGCGCCGTATCATTTCCGCAGCCGGCAACCAGAAGCGACAGGGCAACCAGCAGGAGCTGCACCACCACCAGACTCTTTTTCCGCAACATGTTCATACCCATGGCAGTCTCCAGGGCCTGCATCCGGCCCGGATAGCAGTACAGGCCCCCCTGTCCTTTGGCCGGATGGTATCAGACCGGCAGCTCAGTAACGCACGCGCCTACTCTTCAACGCAGCTCTTCAATCCGCCGTTTTCAAAGAAGGCAATCGGCTGTCCCTGCATGCATTTTTTAGCTCCGACAACCGCCGGCTTGGTCAGGGTACAGGACTGCAGCTTACCGGAGGGATACAACACCAGTGTGGCAAGGTCACCGCAGGTGACACCGCCGATGGCCAGATCCTCGTATAGTACACAGGAACGCAGTGACCCGTTTTTAAAGAAGCTGATCTTGCTGTAGGCGTTACACTTCAGACTGCCCTGTTCATAGACCTTTTTCAGGTCGCATGACTGCAGTGTGCCGTTGGCATGGAAGGTACTATCGGCATCGGGATTACAGATGGACGGATCTGCCGCATAGACGCTCCCGGCCAGCAGTGACAGACACACCATCAGGTTCAATGTCGGCATCTTCATGGTCAGTCTCCTTGTGTTCATAGGTTTGGGGTTTGCAATACAAGCACGATCCGGCTCACTGAGTACCCGCTACTGGCCGACAATCCGGATCGCGTGATCGGCGCGGGTTGCATACCATGAATCGGAACGGAACGGCCGCAGGTGAATACCATCCGGGATCAATGCACCATTTTCATCCCGCACATCAGCGCCATGGCTGTCCAGAATCAGCGGCCGGCCATCCGGCATCCCCCACTGACCGATCCAGATCACCACATGGGAAACCGTCTCACTGCTGCGCGGCCGGATAAAGAGCAGATCTCCCGGCTTCAGTACCCTGGCCCACGCCTCAACCGAATCCTGACGGGGGATCGTCCTGACCGGCAGTTCCTGTTCAGTTCCGTTGACCGTCACCGTTTCAATGGCGGCCTGTTTGTGAATATCCGAGCTGAAACGTATTCCCAGCCCCTGATTATAGACAAACGAGGTAAAATTACTGCAATCCACCCCCCTGCCGTCATGGCGGGTACCGCCCGGTTTGGGATTGTACCAGCCCGGCGGCGGATCCCAGTCCGGAATATAGTGATGGCGGTAGTGGTAGCCGATGAAACGGAGGGCCGTTGCAATAATCCGGGCCCGTTTCCAGTCGTCACTCTTCCCTTCGGCAAGTTTGGGCGGTTTGTACTTGTGCGGTAACGGTCCCCAGGGGCCGACCCAGGGATGGCTGTGGCTGTACCATTCCGATTCAGGCAGCTTGGCTTCACGGGCGGCCTCCCCCCGTTTTCCCTCCAGCAGATCAGGGATCAGCTCAGGTATCGGCCAGGGCAGTTTTACCCCGTAGGGAGACTGATAATCGGCCCCGCCGTTATCAGCGGCAAACCCGACCGGCACGATGACCAGCAGCAGTACGAGCAACAGGCTTGCAACAAGACCTCCCATGC
>Ga0209016_1000334_pt1 | contig 59146 bp, 76 predicted proteins | sample EPASupsiteSAE305_FD_187265 | JGI IMG/M metagenome (GOLD analysis project Ga0209016, IMG submission 187265) | Bioremediated contaminated groundwater microbial communities from EPA Superfund site, New Mexico - SAE3-05 (SPAdes) (version 2) | ecosystem: Environmental > Aquatic > Deep subsurface >... | reverse complement strand
GGCCGATTCCGTCGCGGCGCCGGCCAGCAGGCCGGCCGCCGTGCCGGCGTCGAGCCGCATGGCAAAGACGGCGATCATGATCAGCACCAGCACCGACACGATCTCGACCACCGACAGCAAGCCGTAACGCCATCCCCGGCCAATATTGGCGAAGAACTGCGGGCCACCGGTGAAACCCAGCGCGAAGATGAACAGCGCGAAGGCGATGTTCTTCAGATCGGGCGCAAGCCGCGCCCCTGTCTGACCCAGCAGCAAGGCCACGATCAGGGTGCCGCACACGCCCCCGAGCTGGATTGGCCCCACGCGAAACGACCCGATGAAGTACCCGATTGCAAGACTTGCGAACAGCGCGATCTCCGGTTGAGATCTCAGCAATTCACCGATCATGTTGGCTCGCCGATTTACGGTTTATTAGCAGAAAGTTGAAGAATCTCTCTCTGGGATTCGAAGCGAATTCGATCCGGGTCTTCACGACCCGAAAATGACGCATCCGGCATAACCGGTTTTCATCAAATCGAAATTTATGGCAATGACATGACGCTATGGGCGTCACAATAGATATGCCGCAATGCAATGAAGGTAGCGAAACGCTCTACGGTAAGCTTGACGGTCACGCTTTCCTCGCGAAGTTTGCCTGATGCCCAGACACAAACATAGTCTATGAATGGCCGATTTTCAGCACGATATCTTCATGCTTTTTTGGGATTGCTTTTTTAATAAATATTGTAGTTCGGCATCGCTGTCAATATTATTTTCAATTACGGCCGCTTTTGCTTCGCAAAAGATGATCTTTAGTAAATTCGAAACGTATTGCGAACTGCGCATGCAAGCGGCGTCCATTAGGCTATAGGGTCGATATACTGTCCTGCCCGCCTGCCACGCAGTGAGTCCATTTGCCGCGCCGGCACGCTTTCTTCGGAGCCATTCATGCGCATGATTCTGTTCAGCAGCCGCCAATACGACAGCGATACGTTCGCCGAAGCGAACGGCACGCATCGCTACGAGCTGCACTTCCAGGAATCGCACCTCGACGTCGAAACCGCGATCCTCGCGCAGGGCTATGAAGTGGTCTGCCCATTCGTCAACGACAACGTCGACGCCGCCGTGCTGGAACATCTCCATGCCGGCGGCACGCGCATGATCGCGCTGCGCTCGGCGGGCTTCAATCACGTCGACCTGGCCGCTGCCGAGCGTCTCGGCATAACGGTTGCCCGGGTGCCGGCCTACTCGCCGCACGCGGTCGCCGAGCATGCGGTCGGCCTGATTCTCGCGTTGAACCGGCGCTTGCCGCGTGCGGTCGCGCGTACCCGTGAAGGCGATTTCTCGCTGCATGGGCTGCTCGGCTTCGATCTGCACGGCAAGACCGCGGGTGTGATCGGCACCGGCATGATCGGCCGCGTATTTGGTCGCATCATGGCGGGCTTCGGCATGCAGGTGCTGGCTCATGACCCCGGCACGCCGGCCGAGGATCTGCTCGCGCTCGGCGCGCGCTACGTGCCGCTCGACACGCTGCTGGCCGAAAGCGACGTGGTCAGCCTGCATTGTCCGCTGGTGCCCGACACGTACCATCTGATCGACGGGCCCGCGTTGGCAAAGATGAAGCGCGGCGCGATGCTGATCAATACCGGGCGCGGCGGCCTCGTCGAAAGCAATGCGCTGATCGGCGCGCTGAAAGATGGCCAGCTCGGCCATCTGGGGCTCGATGTGTACGAGGAAGAAGGCGGCCTCTTTTTCGAAGACCACTCGAACCTGCCCCTGCAGGACGACGTGCTGGCACGCCTGTTGATGTTCCCGAACGTGATCGTCACCGCGCACCAGGCGTTCTTCACGCGCGAGGCGATGAACGAGATCGCGCAGACCACGCTCGAGAATGTCGCGGCATGGCAGGCCGGCACACCGCGCAATGTCGTGCAGGCACGAAGTTAAGCGCTGCCGCCGCCATCTACCGTAGTCGGGCGAATCGCCGTGCGGGCGTCGTCCGCTGCGCCGCAAATCTCGCGCAGCAAGGCCGCCTCGCGCTCGTGCACTTCCACCGGAAACCAGCGCGCGCCCGCATCGGCCAGATAGCGCGCGCGATGCTGCCCATTGCGAAACGCCACCACGCCTTCGCGCTCGAGACCGACCCAGCCCAGCAAACCCGGCGCGCGACGCGTCGAGATCGTCACATACGGCATCTGCGGAATACGCGGATTGTCCGGATCGAGAAACTCGCGAATCCCGCGCACTTTGCCCGCATGCCATTCGGCAACCGGCTTGAGCACGTAATCGGTGTTGTCGCGATCCGCGCACTCCAACAGCTTGCGAGCATCGACCATGACCACTTGATGGCGCGTGCCGTCAGCCACAAAGACGCGCTTCAGGCGCACATGGTCGTACCATTGATGGTCATGGAGGGGTACGGTCCAGACCGTCTCCGCACAAGCCGGCACAGCTTCGGGTGATGAATTGGACAAGGACAAAGGCAAGCTCGAAAAGCTAGCTGAAATCCGCCAGCGCGTTAAAAGAGCGCTAACGCTACGACCCGATTGTGAAAGACGCATGACAACCATCGGGATTAAGCGCAGCGCATGAGCACACTGACTGGATCAGCGGCCGGCCACCGCCCTCAACGGAGACAACGATGATAACGACGCAACATTTGAATGAGCATGTGCGCATCGAAGCCAACGAAGACACCGGCGTCGCCACCATCGTGCTCCAACGGCCCGCGCGGCGCAATGCCGTCGATCGGCCTACGGCGCAAGCGCTCAGCGAAGCCTTCGTTCGTTTCGAAGCGGAGCCGGCATGGCGCGCGGCCGTGCTGTTCGGCGCGGGCGGCACCTTCTGCGCCGGCGCGGACCTCACCGCGCTCGCCGACGAGAGCCGCCGCAATGAACTGCACGCCGACGGCAGCGGACCTGGTCCGATGGGCCCGACGCGCATGAGCTTCAGCAAACCGGTGATCGCCGCGATCGCCGGCCATGCGGTCGCCGGCGGCCTCGAACTGGCCGCGATGTGCGATCTGCGCGTGGTCGAGGAAGATGCCGTGCTCGGCGTGTTCTGCCGACGCGTCGGGATTCCGCTGATCGACGGCGGCACGGTCCGCTTACCGCGTCTGATTGGCCTGTCGCGGGCGCTCGATCTGATTTTGACGGGCCGCGCGGTGGAGGCGCAGGAAGCGCTCAGCCTGGGGCTGGCCAACCGCGTGGTACGCAAAGGTGAAGCTCGCGCGGCGGCGGAACAACTGGCCGCTGAACTGGCGGCCTTTCCGCAGGCCGCGCTGCTGGCGGACCGCCGCTCCGCGCTCGAAAACAGCACGCTCGAGGATCTTGCCCTCGCGTTGCAACGCGAAGGTGCCGGCGGCTATCAGGCCGTCTTCGAAGAAGGCGTCGCGGGCGCCGCACGTTTCGCCAAAGGTGCCGGCCGTCATGGCAACACCTTTAGATCAGACGAAAGCGCACCATAAAACTGCGTCACTGTGCTGCCGCATCTCAAATGCATGCAACGCCCACGCCAAGCGCATTTCAAAGCGGCACTCGAAGGCAGCTTTCAGAAAAAAACAACAGCCGGCTTGACGCTCAGCAAGGGTGTTTTGACTTAGGTAGAATCCCCTACTGTTTCCCCTTGCACGGCGCATGCGTTCTCGCCCCGAAAAATGCGCGCCTGCCGCGCGACGCCTCCCGTCGCGCCGATTCACACGCCATCACCCATGCCTTTACCCCTGCTCGCCCTTGCCGTCGCCGCCTTTGGAATCGGTACCACTGAATTCGTGATCATGGGGCTGCTGCCCGATGTTGCCCGCGACCTGTCCGTATCGATTCCCGCCGCCGGCATGCTGGTGTCGGCCTATGCGCTCGGCGTCACCATCGGCGCACCGATTGTCGCCATTGCCGTGGCCAATATGCCGCGCAAGAAAGCGTTGATGAGCCTGATCGGGGTCTTTATCGTCGGCAACCTGCTGTGCGCGATCGCGCCTAGCTATGCGGTGCTGATGGCCGCGCGCATCGTCACGGCGTTCTGCCATGGCGCGTTCTTCGGCATCGGGTCGGTGGTCGCGGCCGGTCTGGTTGCGCCGAACCGCCGCGCGCAAGCCATCGCGCTGATGTTCACGGGCCTGACGCTCGCCAATGTGCTCGGCGTGCCGCTCGGCACCGCGCTCGGGCAGGCAGTGGGCTGGCGCGCGACCTTCTGGGCGGTCACCGGTATCGGTATTCTTGCCGCGCTGGCGCTCGCGGTTTGCCTGCCGGCCAGAATCGAGATGCAGAAGGCAAGCCTTGTGCGCGAATTCAGCGTGCTGAAGAACCCGCAAGTGCTGATGGTGCTCGGCATCAGCGTGCTCGCGTCGGCCAGCCTGTTTTCCACCTTCACCTACATCACGCCGATTCTCGAAGACGTGAGCGGTTTCACGCCGCACGCGGTCACCTTCGTGCTGTTGCTGTTCGGCCTCGGCTTGACGGTGGGCAGCACGCTCGGCGGCAAGCTCGCGGACTGGCGGCTGATGCCCTCGCTGGTCGCGTTTCTGCTGGCAATCGTCGTGATCCTGACCATTTTCGCCGGCACGATGCATGCGCAGATTCCGGCCATGCTCACGATCTTCGTATGGGGTGTTCTGGCTTTTGCGATCGTGCCGCCGCTGCAAATGCTGATCGTCGACCGCGCGAGCCATGCGCCGAATCTGGCGTCGACTCTCAATCAAGGCGCGTTCAACCTCGGCAATGCAACCGGCGCGTGGCTCGGCGGCATGGCGATCGGCGCGGGCGCGCCACTTACCACGCTGCCGTGGGTCGGCGTGGCGACCTCGATCGGTGCACTGGCGCTGACGCTGTGGTCAGTGTCGATCGACCGGCGCGCGCAACGGATGGCGGTAGCCGGTTGATTGGTGGTTGAATGGTGGTTGAATGGTGGTTGATTGGTGGTTGATTGGCGGCTGACTGACGGTGCCGCGGCAAGCTAGCGGCGAGGCACGCTCCTCGTATGCGCTAACTACCGTTCTTACCCACGCCGCACGAAGGTGCAAAGGACGAATGACTCGAGGCCGTAGTAGCATCTCGGCCGATGAAAGTCATCTTCACACGCGATTTCCTCGCACTGATCCTGAGTGTGGCCGTCGTCGGACTCGGCAGCGGCGCCACGCTTCCGCTCACCGCCCTCGCGCTGACGCAGGCAGGCTATGGCACCGACGTGGTCGGCCTGCTGACCGCCGCGCAAGCCGGCGGCGGTCTGATCGTCGTGCCGCTGGCCGCTTGGGTCGCGGCGCGCTTTGGCGGACGCCAGGTGATCGTCGGCGCGGTGCTGACCGTCGCGCTCGCCACCGCGCTGATGCAATTCACCTCGAACCTATGGTTATGGGCGGTGCTGCGCGTGCTCTGCGGCGCGGCGCTGATGCTGCTCTTCACGATCAGCGAAGCATGGGTCAACCAGCTCGCCGACGACGCCACCCGCGGCCGGGTCATCGCGATCTACGCGACCACCTTCACCCTATTCCAGATGTCGGGCCCGGTCCTGGTGAGCCAGATCGCCGATTTCATGCACGGGCGTTTCCTGATGTGCGGCGCGATCTTCCTGCTCGCCTTGCCGACGCTCGCCAGTATCCGCAAAACACCGCACGCGTCCGAGGATGAACACGCAGCGCACGGCAGTTGGCGCCACGTGCTGCCGCAAATGCCGGCGCTTGTGATCGGCACGGGCTTCTTCGCGCTGTTCGACACGATCGCGCTGTCGCTGCTGCCGCTCTTCGCCATGTCGCATGGCATCACGAGCGAAGTGGCCGTGCTGTTCGCCTCGGCCCTGCTGCTCGGCGACACGACACTGCAGTATCCGATCGGCTGGCTCGCCGACCGGCTTGGCCGCGAACGCGTGCATATCGGCTGCGGTGTGATCGTCGTGGTGCTGCTGCCGTTGCTGCCCTGGGCGATTCAGTCGCCGTGGCTGTGCTGGCCTCTGCTGTATGTGCTCGGTGCGGCGGCTGGTGCGGTCTATACGCTGTCGCTGGTTGCGTGCGGCGAGCGTTTCCGCGGCGTCGCGCTGGTGTCAGCGAGTTCACTGATGGGCGCGTCATGGAGCGCCGCCAGTTTCGGTGGGCCGCTGGTGGCCGGCGCATTGATGAAGGGGGTCGGCAATGATGCGATGGTCGGCGTGCTGCTTGCCGCGGCGCTCGCGTTTCTCGTTGCTGCGTGGTGGGAAAGGCGGCGCGCGCCGGCGGGAGCGATCGGCTGACGGTGTGGCTGACGGTGCGGCTGCGGCCGCGGTGCTGATGCTAACGCGGATACTCTGTTGCCCATGCCGGAGCCGGTAGGCAAAACGGGGAAGCCGCGATGGCCTCCCCGTTTTGCATTGCGCTTCGTGCCGCGCTTGTTCCGCGCTTCTTCCGCGCTTCTTCCGCACTTCTTCCGCGTTATTTCAACGCCGGCAGAATTTCTCCAACGCAAGTCCCGAAGCCGACACGGTAGCCATCGCCCTGACACCATCCGGCAAGCGTCAGTTCGTCGCCGTCTTCGATAAAGCCTCGCGTGCCGCCTTCCTTCAGTTCCAGCGGATTCTTGCCGTTCCAGGTGGATTCGAGCAGGCTGCCGCATGAATCCGCAGTGGGGCCGCTGATCGTGCCGGAGCCCATCAGATCGCCGACCCGCGTGTTGCAGCCCGACACCGTGTGATGCGCGAGCTGTTGCGCCATCGTCCAGTACATGTGCTTGAAGTTGGTCCGCGAGATCGTGGTGGCCTGCTTTGCGGTTTGCGGCCGCAGCGTCACTTCCAGTGAGATATCGAACGCGTGCTTGCCGTCGTGGCGCAGGTATGCCAACGGCTGCGGCTCCTGCACCGGCTGCTCGACGCGGAACGGTTCGAGCGCGTCGAGCGTCACGATCCACGGCGAGATCGTCGTCGCGAACGTCTTCGAGTTGAACGGGCCGAGCGGCACGTATTCCCATTGCTGGATATCGCGCGCGCTCCAGTCGTTCAACAGCACCATGCCGAAGATGTGCGCTTCGGCATCGGCGCAGGCAATCGGCTCGCCCAGCGTATTGCCGCTGCCGATCACGAAACCAGTCTCCAGTTCGATATCCAGCTTGCGGCACGCGCCGAACACCGGACGTTCCTGATCCGGCAGTTTCAACTGACCGTTGGGCCGCCGCACCGGCGTGCCGCTTACCACCACCGACGACGCGCGTCCGTTGTAAGCGATCGGCATCTCCGACCAGTTAGGCAACAGCGCATTCTTGGGATCGCGGAACATCGAGCCCACATTGGTCGCGTGCTCCTTCGACGAATAGAAATCGGTGTAGCCGGGAATCTGCACGGGCAGGTGAAGTTGCGCATCGGCCTGGGGCACGAGCGCTTTCGAACGCAAGGCGGCATCGTCGCGCAAGGTCGCGGTGTCGCGCGCCAGCAGACTGCTCAACTGGATGCGCACGCTGCGCCATGCATCGCGGCCAAGCGAGATGAAATCGTTGAGGGTGTCCTGCTCGAACGCCCGATCCTTCAGCGCAATGAATTGATCGGCCGAGGCGACCGGAAGCTTGAGCAAGCCGGCCGATTTGAGCACGCTCAGATCGACGATCTGGTCGCCGATTGCCACACCCACGCGCCGCGCGGGGTTGGCCTTGTCGCTGAAAATGCCGAACGGCAGGTTCTGGATCGAAAAATCGTTGGTCGGGTCGTTAGCCGACTCGACCCAGCTCTTGCGCGACGGATCGAGCGTCGCCTGAAGATCGCTCAATGCGTTCATCGTTGCTCCGGGTTGAAGTGTTTCTTGAGACCTTGCCAGCACTCGTAGTAATGCGCCTGCAGTTGCGCCGTTTCGAGCGCGAAACGGGTCGGCTTGATCAGGGTGCGCGTTTCGAACATGAAGGCCATCGTGTCGCCGACCTTCTTCGGCGTGGACGTATCGCTGTGCGACGCTTTCTCGAAGGTGTCCGCGTCCGGTCCATGACCCGACATGCAGTTGTGCAGACTCGCGCCGCCCGGCACGAAACCCTCGGCCTTCGCGTCGTACACGCCGTGCACGAGACCCATGAATTCGCTCGCCACGTTGCGATGGAACCAGGGCGGGCGGAACGTATCTTCGGCCGCGAGCCAGCGCGGCGGGAAAATCACGAAGTCGATCGTATCGACGCCCGGCGTATCGCTTTGCGACTGCAGCACCAGAAAGATCGACGGGTCCGGATGGTCGAAGCTGATCGAACCGATCGTGTTGAAGCGGCGCAGGTCGTATTTGTACGGCGCGTAGTTGCCATGCCACGCCACTACATCGAGCGGTGAATGGCCGATGTCCGCGCGCCACAGATTGCCGTTCATCTTGGCGACGAGTTCGAAATCGCCTTCGCGGTCTTCATACGCGGCATGCGGCGTGAGGAAATCGCGCGGATTGGCAAGGCCGTTCGAACCGATCGGGCCGAGGTCCGGCAGACGCAGCAACGCGCCGAAGTTCTCGCAGATGTAGCCGCGCGCCGCGCCATCCGGCAAGCTCACCGCGAAGCGCACACCGCGCGGGATCACCGCGATCTCGAACGGCTCGACATCGAGTTGGCCCATTTCCGTGGCGATATGCAGGCGGCCTTCCTGCGGCACGATCAGCAACTCGCCGTCGGCGTTGTAGAAGAAGCGGTCCTGCATCGAGCGATTCGCGGCGTACAGGTGGATCGCGCAGCCGTTCATCGCTTCGGCCGAACCGTTGCCTGCCATCGTCACCCAACCGTCGATGAAATCGGTCGGCTCGGTGGGCATGGGCAACGCATCCCAGCGCAACTGATTGGGCGGTGTAGGCGGCACTTCGGCGAAGTTGGCGACGAGCCGTTCCGACGGCAGTTGCGTGAACGGCTTGTGAACGGCCGCCGGACGAATCCGGTACAGCCACGAACGGCGATTGTGTCCGCGCGGCGCCGTGAACGCGGTGCCCGACAACTGCTCCGCGTACAAGCCATAGGCCGCACGCTGCGGCGAATTGCGGCCTTCAGGCAACGCGCCCGGCAAAGCCTCCGAAGCGAATTCGTTAGCGAATCCCGACTGATAGCCCGGCTCGATCTCGAGCCGCGAACTGGCGGTATTCGGTGTACAGGTTGAGGTTTCCATGCAAGGTTCTCCGTTGATACTCGATCTGCCGGCGTGAGCGGTTTATCTCAGGCCGTGCGCGGTTCGGATGGACTGCGTTGCCGTGTCGCCGCAGCCAGTGCGATGACCAGCAGCGCGGAGCACAGCACCGGCAGCGCAGCCGCGTGAAACAGCGATTCGTTCGACCAGTTCAGTGCAATCAATTGTCCGCCGACCAGCGGCCCGATCACCGAGCCGATGCGGCCGATGCCGAGGCTCCAGCCGATGCCGGTGGAACGCAACGCGGTCGGATAAAAGTGGCCGGCCAACGCGTTGACCGCAGGTTGGCCGCCAACCACGCAGAAGCCGCCCACGAACACGACAAGCAGCAGCCACGGCAACGCATGCGCCACCGTACCGATGGTGCCGACCGCCAGCGCCGCGCCCGCGAAACACACAAACAGTACGCGCACAAAGCCAAAGCGCTCGATGAACCAGCCAAGCAGCAAAGTGCCGACCACGCCGCCGGTTTGCAGCACGGTGCCGACGATCACCGCCGTGCCCGGCGAGTAACCGGCGTCGCGCATCACGGTGGGCAGCCAGTTCGACAGGAAATAAAGATCGATCAGGTTCATGAAACTGATCGCCCACAGAATCAGCGTGACAGCACCCCGTCCCGCACGGAACAGTTCGGCAACCGGCGCGCCGCCGTTGCCCTTCTCACGCACGACGACACGCGTGTTCGCATCGATCGGCAGCGTCGGATCAAACCTGGCGAGCCAGCGTAAGGCGCGATCGCTGCGTCCTTTGAGAACGAGAAATTGCAGCGACTCCGGCAACGCCGCCAGCATCGCGAACGCGAGCAGCAACGGCACCGCGCCGCCCACCCAGAACACCGCGCGCCAACCATACGCGGGAATCAGCGCGGCACTGATGAAGCCGCCCAACGCGGCGCCCAGCGTAAAACCACACGACACCAGCATCATGCGCTTGACGCGATGCGCGGGCGTGGAGAACTCGCCGACCAGCGCCATCGCGTTCGGCATGATGCAGCCGAGGCCAAGCCCGGTGATGAAGCGCAGCGTGATCAAGACGGGGATCGTCGTGGCGAAGGGCGTGGCCAGCATCGACAGCGCGAAGAAAAACGTTGCGCCGATCAATACCGGCCGCCGGCCAATCCGGTCAGCCAGCACCGACAAGCCCAGCGCGCCCAGCAGCATGCCGAACAGACTGGCGCTGAACACTGGCCCGAGCGCCGCCTTGGAAACATGCCATTCGCCGATCACGCTTGGCGCGACGTAGCCCATCGCCTGCGCGTCGAAGCCGTCGATCACGAGACACAGACCGCATAGCGCGAGCAGCATCAATTGAAATGCGGGGTGATGCGATTCGCCGAGCACGCGCTCGACTTCGATGACATTGGCGGCGGCTGTGGCCGGTTTGGCGCTCATTAGGTCGTCCCCTCGTCATGACTGGATTGCTGATTCGCGGTGCGCACCAGGCGATGGGTCCGCACAGGCGGGCGCCTTTCCCGCAAAGAAAGCGCAGACGCCACCACGCTGCACTGCCGCACAGAGATTTACGTATAGTAAAACCAATTACGAATAGTGAAATTAACGTATACCCTGAATGCTTGCGGTGAACACGCCGGCAGCCCGTGCTGACAGGCGCTCGACCGATAACGTTATGAGCATTTTGTTCAAGTGCGCGCGGCGCGGACTGCTACCATCAATGGAAGCGGCAACCGCGTCGTGTTGCCGGGCGCCCAGTGCGCACCTATCTCCATCCATTCGCCTACATGATTCCGCCGACCATCCCCAACCTGATTGCCCGTGCCGCCGAGCACCGCTTTCTCGGCGAACATCTGGTGATGGGAACGGGCGTGCATAGCGAAATCGCGCTGGCGCAGTTCGACGGCGTCGAGCTTGCCAGTGCCTATGAGCCGATCTTCGATATCAGCGTGCATGCGTTGGCGCAGTCGCTGACGTCGGGTGCCGAAGGCGTGGATCGTTTCGGCGATGAACTCGGATTTCAGGCGGTCACGCAACGTCTCGACGGCGCGGCCTTCGATGCTTTCGATCCCTTCGACCGGATCGCCGACGATCAGCAACTGGTCGCGCTCGACCGCATGTCACGCGCACTGCACGCAATCAATTTCTTCGGCGCGCAGCGGCACGGGCTGTTGTTTCTGCGGGTGCATGAGCGCCTGCTCAAGAGCGTCAAGTACGACCACGGACGGCATTTCTCGAGTGTGCTACTGTCGTTCGGGCTGAACCCGTCGCGCGTGGTGATCGAGCTGCCCGCCGCAGCGGTCGCGCATAAGACGTTCCTTGGTTATCTGACCACGAGCTATCAGCGCTACGGCTTCAAGGTGGCGGGGAATCTGTCGAACGCGGGGCAGATTCTGTCGGTCTCGGAAACGGCGCGGCTCGACTTCATCAAGATGGATGCGGCAATCGCGTTGCGCGATGCAATGGTGAAGCCGCTAGTCGGCTATGCGAGCCGGCTGCGGGTTCCGTTGATCTTCAATCGGGTGATCGACGAGCCGCAATTCCTCGCGCTGCAGCAGTACGACGTGCGCTTCGTGCAAGGGCCGTTGTTCACCGCGCATTATCACGATCGGGCAGTGTGACCCGGTTCTCCGGGATTCACCGGAGCTCGTCCGGATCAGCCGGGGTTGAGGCCGCCCGGCGCTCAACCGGTATCCCCCAGACGGCGCGCCAGCGCCTTCAGACGCGGCGCCACGGTTTCCCGAAACACCTCCTCCCCCATCGACGACGCCGGCCCGCTGCAACTCAGCACCAGCCAGCGGCCTTCGCGCGGCTCGCGAAACGGCACCGCGACCGCGTTCACGTCGTCATGCCACGCGCGGAACGAATAGCAGCAACGCTCGTGCGCGAAGGCCTCGATTTCCTTTTCGGCATCCGCCAGCAATGCAGCGCCCTCCTTGCCGGCGGCTTTCTTGAGCTCGGCCAGCAATGCGACGCGCACGTCCGGCGCCTGCACCGCCAGATACGCGCGCCCCATCGAACTCGTCAACATCGACAGTTTCGAGCCGGAGGCGAGTCCGAGCGTCAATGCGGTTTCGCTGCGGATCGTCTCCAGATAAATCATGTCGAGACCGTCGCGGCACCCGAGCGACACCGCCGCGCCCACTTCGCGCGCGAAGGTGCGCATGTGCGGGCGCGCGAGTTCGAGCGTGTCGGTACCCGAGAGCAGCGCGAAACCTAGCGACAGCACGCCGGCGTCGAGCGCATATTTACCCAGGGTTTCGTCGAACCGCAGATAGCCGAGCATGGTCAGCGTGTAGGTCAAACGGTTGACGGTCGCCTTCGGCAAACCCGTGCGTTCGACGAAATCGCGATTACCGAGCATCGTGTCGCCCGGCTTGAACGCGCGCAGCAAGTCCAGACCACGAGCGAGGGCGACGACAAATTTTCGCTCGTCGAGCGGTTCGGAGAGAGTGGATGCAGGCGTCATGTGGTGATACACTCGGTTGTGGTTTGCAAAACATTGTTCCGCATAGCGGAACCTAAGTCAAGCACAGATCCGTTTTGGTCAAGCAAGGAATCAGGAGATACGTCATGGCAGAGGCCGCGCAGTTTCACTGGGAAGACCCGCTGCTGCTGGATCAGCAGCTCACCGAAGACGAACGCATGGTGCGCGACGCCGCCGCCGCTTACTCGCAGGACAAGCTGCAGCCGCGCGTGCTCGAAGCGTTCCGTCACGAGAAGACCGACATCGAGATCTTCCGCGAAATGGGCGAGCTCGGGCTGCTCGGGCCGACGATTCCCGAGCAATACGGCGGCCCCGGCCTGAACTACGTGGCGTACGGTCTGATCGCGCGGGAAGTGGAGCGCGTCGATTCCGGCTACCGGTCGATGATGTCGGTGCAATCGTCGCTCGTGATGGTGCCGATCTACGAATTCGGCTCGGAAGCGCAAAAGCAGAAGTACCTGCCGAAGCTCGCCACCGGCGAATGGATCGGCTGCTTCGGACTGACCGAGCCGAACCACGGCTCCGATCCGGGCAGCATGGTGACGCGGGCGAAAAAGGTCGACGGCGGCTATTCGCTGTCGGGCTCGAAGATGTGGATCACCAATTCGCCAATCGCCGACGTGTTTGTCGTGTGGGCGAAGCTCGAGGAAAACGGCAAGGACTCGATCCGAGGCTTCATTCTCGAGAAGGGCTGGAAGGGGTTGTCGGCGCCGACCATCCATAGCAAGGTGGGTCTGCGCGCTTCGATCACCGGCGAGATCGTGCTCGACGAAGTGTTCGTGCCGGAAGAAAATCGCTTCCCCGAGGTCAGCGGCTTGCGCGGCCCCTTCACGTGCCTGAACTCGGCGCGTTACGGGATTGCCTGGGGCGCGCTTGGCGCGGCTGAGGCGTGCTGGCACACGGCGCGTCAATACGTGCTGGACCGCAAGCAGTTCGGCCGGCCGCTCGCCGCGAACCAGTTGATTCAGAAAAAGCTCGCCGACATGCAAACCGAAATCACGCTCGGCCTGCAAGGCGTTTTGCGTCTGGGCCGCATGAAAGACGAAGGCACGGCTGCCGTCGAAATTACGTCGATCATGAAACGCAATTCGTGCGGCAAGGCGCTGGACATTGCGCGGCTCGCGCGCGACATGCTCGGCGGCAACGGCATCTCGGACGAGTTCGGCATCGCACGGCATCTGGTCAATCTGGAAGTCGTGAACACGTATGAAGGGACGCACGACATCCACGCGCTGATCCTCGGGCGCGCGCAAACCGGAATTCAAGCGTTTTTCTGACGCGCCGATTGCGTTGATGGCGGCGTTTCGCGGTCTGGTTCTGGCCGCTGACTTGCTGGATGGAAAAGAAAAGGCCGGTTCCTGTGAACCGGCCTTTTTCTATTGCGGCGCCACCATGAATCCAAGGGGGCGCCGGGTGCTCCATCAGCCGCTTACTTGTTCGGCTGCGGCGTCAAACGCAGATACGGGCGCAGCGCCTTGTATCCCTTCGGGAATTTCTGCTTGATGACTTCTTCATCTTTCAACGACGGCACGATCACCACGTCGTCGCCCTGCTTCCAGTTGCCGGGCGTGGCGACTGAGTGAGAGTCGGTGAGTTGCAGCGAGTCGATCACGCGCAGCACTTCGTCGAAGTTGCGCCCGGTGCTGGCCGGATACGTAATGGTCAAACGGATTTTCTTTTTCGGATCGATCACGAACAGCGAGCGGACCGTGAACGTCTCACTGGCGTTCGGGTGAATCATGTCGTACAACTGGGAGACCTTGCGGTCGCCGTCGGCGAGAATCGGAAAACCGACATTGGCGGCTTGCGTCTCGTTAATGTCCTTGATCCATTCCTTGTGCGATTCGGCGCTGTCGACCGACAATGCAATCGTCTTGACATTGCGCTTCTCGAATTCGTCGGCCAGCTTCGCCGTCAAACCCAGCTCGGTCGTGCAGACCGGCGTGAAATCAGCGGGATGCGAGAACAGCACACCCCAACTGTCACCCAGCCATTCGTGGAACCTGATACGGCCAACACTCGACTCCTGCTCGAAATCCGGCGCGATATCGCCAAGACGTAGACTCATAATGCAGCTCCTTGATTGTGTTCGGACATTCCGCGCGTTCGCCGGCGACGCCACGCCAAAGCGCCCCTGGCGAAGACACCTCGGCTAAAGCGTCCCTGGCTAATGCGCCCCCGGCAAAGCTACAGCATACGGGAGTGACCGTACACACCTAACGAACATCGCGTCACTACTTTATGCGTTTTTGTAATTTTCACCGTTTTAGTGGAAACTTTGCGGGACAGATCAACTCCATCTCAAGCAAACTTTGCTGCGGGGTGCCGCAAAGAGGGAGTTTTTAAGCTTCACTGCAACCAGGAACGGTTCGTGCGTTCGTTATCGAGAACCGAGCACTGCGCTCGCCAGCGGCCGTTTCTTTGGTTACGATTCACGCGTGGCGTGAGACGAAGGGGAGCTGTCAATGTCGGAAGTCAACAAGGAGAGATTGATGTCGGATATCAAAACCGTCCTCGCGGACGCTGAGGATCTGCTGAAACAGGCCGCGAGCGCCACTGGCGAGCGCGCTTCGGAACTGCGTGAAACGGCGCTCACGCGCCTGAAGCAGGCTAAGGAAAAGGCGGCTGACGTACAGGTCGTGGTGGTCGAGAAAGGCAAGAAGGCCGCCCGCGCTACCGACGATTACGTGCACGAGCATCCGTGGGCATCCATCGGCATCGCCGCGGGCGCCGGCGTACTGCTCGGGCTGTTGATCAACCGCAAGTAACACTGCTCACACTGGTGGCGCTGCGACGGCGTATCGCGTCCGGCACACCAGCGAATCAAGCGGACCGGCGCACGTCTGGCCGGTCCGCTTCTCCTGGCGCGCACGTTTTCACGCGCCGGTTAGGCCCTCACGCGCAACGCCCAAAGCCATGACGATCGAAACACAATCGCAGCACGGCGAACATAGTCCGTTGCGCCGTATCATCGGATCCGTGTTTGCCATTTTGCAAACGCGGCTGGAACTGGTCGGGATCGAACTCGCCGAAGAAAAAGATCGTCTGATCGGCGTGCTGTTCCTTGGCCTCGCCGCCATGATGCTCGCGACGATGGCCCTGATCGCCTTGACGGCGCTGATCGCGATCGCGTTCTGGGACACCTACCGATGGCAAGCGCTCGCCGGCATCACGGCGGTTTATGCCATTGCTGGAGTAGTCTGTGCACTGAAAGCGCGCAGCGGTTTGCGCAATGCCCCAATGGTGTTCGAAGCCACCCTTGCCGAGTTCGAAAAAGACCGCGACCTGTTTCGCAAACCGTGACGCGGTAGACAGATTGGGTTGATGTTGGGTTACTGGACGCGCCCCAACCGGTTCACAGTTTTTTTGCAGATACTCCGCAAACACCTCGAGCGATTTGCAGCACCGTTTTACCGCCCTACTTCCACTGCAGCCGACACGCCATGAGCCAATCCCATTCCGATACCGCCTTTCGCAACAAACGCTACCAGGCCAAGGATCTGAGCGCGCCGCATCTGCGAGCGCTGCGCAAGGAATTGCTACTGGTGCGCGCGGATGTCGAGCGCCTGGAACTCGCTCAGGCGACCATCGAACTGCGGCAGGCCGTCACGCACTTCAGCTGGCTCAAATTCATTGTGCCGGGCTTCGGCGGCTTGCGCGTAGGTAGCGGATCGAAGGCGAGCGTTCTCAACGCCGGGAGCATCGGCGCGCTTCTCAAACAATATCCGCTCATCAGTTCGATCGCTTCGCTAGTACTGGCCAAGCCGCTGCGCGCGACGCTTGCCGCAAGTGCGAAGCCCGCGCTCAAATGGGGCGGCCTTGCGCTTGCCGCCTGGGAAGCGTATCGAATCTGGCAGCAAATGAAGAGCGACTCCGCCACGTCTACCAACGACAATGAAGGTGCTGTCGATAGCGGATACTGAGAGGCCGCACAAGCATGGCCTGTCTGTGTGCCATCGCGTTTCGACTCCCTGGTCGGCACGTTCCCGGTAGCAGGCCCTAGCTCGTATTCCAGCACTCGCCGCTTGCCGGCACTGTAGCGCTTGCGCCGCTTCTATTGCCTCGCAACCCTGTCGCATCCAGCGTAAAGATTCCACAAGCGTCGTCGCGCATCGGACCGCTATCCAGCGGTGCGGCCTCTACCGAATAACCGCCGTTTGTGTCGTCCGCCGGCAGCACTTGCAGCCGATAGATTGGCGTGCCGAATTGTGGCGTCTGATCGAGGCCCGGCGGCAATGTCGCGGCGCCGTCGCTTGCCGCTCGCTCGACGAATTGCGCGGCTCGATAAAGCGCGGATGCCGCGTCGATCCTGTGCGTTCGCGCAACATGATTCCGGTAGGAGGGCACGGCAAAAGCGACCAGCGTCGCCGCTATTGCCAGCGCGATCATCAGTTCCAGTAGCGTAAATGCCCGTTTGTGCTGCCTCGTCATGAACCTCCCGTCAAAATGGTCGCGCCACGACATGACGCCAATGGCGCTCGATCTGTTCACCCTCGATCACAAGCTCCATCTGCAGCCACACCTGCGACTCTGCCGTCCGGCCAAAGCCACGCGAGGTGAGTAAATAGGCGCGGGCATCGGCGCGCGTGCCCAGACGCCAGGCTTCGATCAAACACTGCGGCGCACGCAGCGATCCTGGCCACTGCGCGACCGGCGCGACCGCGCCGGCTTCAAAGGCGGCTTCGCGCGTCCATTGCGTCGGCTCACCGGGCAAAAGCGAAGCCACTGGCTGCGATTCGAAAGCTGCCGCGGCGATCGCGCTCCGCGCACAGAGGGTCAGTGCCGAATCCGCGGCATGAAATGCCTGCAGGTAGTCGTGCGCGTTATTGGCGCCGCGCGCCGCCGCTAGCGCTGTTTCGAACCAGGCTGCGGAGGTTGTCAACATCATCGCGGAAATCAGCAGGACGATCGGCAGGACAGTGCCGGCGTTGCGAATACGTGATCCAGGACCGGCATGGATAGAACGTGCCGGGTATTTCAGCGACACTGGACGCGTCGGACCACGAAGTTCTCCTGTCATGGGGAATCCTCCGGGTGATTACGCACCGCCGCCCGCCGCCAGAAGGCCTGCCGCGCGCGCATGTCGGTGCCCAGAGTGCTCACGCCATCGCAATCCACGTAGCGCACGCGCCGCCCTTGCGCCGCTCCGCGAACGAGCACGCAGAGATCGACGGCGACGATCTCCGCCCATTGACTGGCCGTCACTACTGAAGCGTCTACGGCCGCCAGCCCGCCGCGCAGCCAGTACTTGAAACGCACACGTTCGACGCCTTCGACCAACGGTTGCGCGGACCCCGCCTTGCCATTGCCTTCACAGTAAAGTTCCGGCTCACCCGTCGACCCGCTGACCCTGGCGAAGTATCGATTGACCACTAACACGCCCTGGCCACCGAGTGCCGCATCGTTGTTCGCTACAGCCTGACCCAGACAGTCGGTCGATTGGCCGGTCGCCGACGGCCATGTCGACACGGTGTCTCCGACATAACGAACCAGAATGCCGTCCGAGCGGCCAGGCAATGCCTCGCAGGCAACGCTGCCGTCCGTGCCGGTCGGGCGTCCTCCCGAACATCCGAACAACGCTGGCGGACTGTTGAACCTCACGACGTTCGCAGGCACGAAGCCGGCCATTTGAACTTGCTGTCCCAGCAGCGTAAGCGCGGTCAGGCCAGCTTCGCGGATCCGCATCGCATCGCTCTCGCGCTCGAACACGTTACGCTGCGTTGTATAAAGCGAGACTGCACCGGCGGTCACCACCAATCCCAGTGCGATTGCGATCACGAACTCGACGAGCGTATGACCACGCGCGCTATCGATACGCCGCGTCATTTCGCGAACGCCAGCGCAACGCATGAGGAGCCGGCGGGAACATCCGCACCGCCGCACGACTCGGGTTTGTCGATGACATCGTCGGCACGCGGCAGATTGCGCAGGGCAGCCCAGGTGACGCGTGCGGCAGACACACCGCCACTTTCCCGCACCGACGCCTCGCCGTGCGGCAACAGGGCCGCAGCAAGCGCACTCCATTGCCTGATCGCAGCATCGCCTGCCGCAGGCTCGCGCATCGCCTCGGCGACGGCATCGGCAATCCATGCCGCGTGCTCGCGCATTGCCATCGCACGGGCTTCGCGCGCAATCCACAATTGACCGGCGATCAGCCCGAGCGTCGTCACTGCCAGCAGCGCAACGGCCAGCATCACTTCAATCAGCGAACTGCCTCGATGCCTCGTTGAGCGGCTTACCAGGCCGTTGTGCGCCCGTGAGTTCGACGGATATCGGCTCATGATGCCGCTCCACAGGTGCCTGCGACAATGCGCGGCCGCCCGCCTGCCGCGATGCGGATGCAGCGCCGCCACTGGTCACCCCGCGTCGCTTTTGACGGCACCCGCGGCGCGATATCGAAGCTGCGGAAGGCACCGATCAACTGCCCCGCCGGCGGCGTAAACGTGAGATTGGTCTGCATCCCGGTGATGCTGACCGCTGCGAGCGATGGCTGTGCGCGCAGCAGCGAAAGCGAACTACCCCGCTCGGCCAATACGGCCCAGCCGCATGACCAGTCGGTGACACCATTGCCACAGGCTTGCCCCGCGGCAAGGCAGTGGCGCGTGGCATCGATCCGGCACACCGTGACGCGAGCACCGCGACGCAACGCCTCGCTGCGCGCATAAGCGAGTGTTGCGGCAAGCGCTTTTGCGCGGGCGTCGACCTGGTCGCGCAAGTGCCACGCCACGAACGACGGCGTCGCCATCACCGCGATTATCGATAGCAGCGTGACAACAGCCAGTGTTTCCACAAGCGTAAAGCCGCGATGCTGCCGCCAACAAACTGCATTCCATTTCATCTGCATCCCTGATCGTTGCAAAGAATGCAGCCAATCTAGCGATTCGCAAACGGCTCAACAATCAGCCGAATGGCCAGGTGGCACTCAGACGCTAACCCGCGCAAAAATGCACGCGTAACGGACCATAACGGGAGTGGAGATGCAGATGCTTGAACCTACGCTGCGGAAAACAGAACCTGGAGCGCGGCTTCAGGTACGGCAGCAATCAGCGCTTGCGAGAAGGCTTGGGAGGAGAAGAGGCGCGGCGAAATTCCTCGATCACGTCCTCGAATTCGGAGACGTCTTCGAAGCGCCGGTAGACAGAAGCGAAACGCACGTAAGCAATGGTGTCGAGCGCACGCAACTCGTTCATCACGAGCTCGCCGAGGCGCTCGCTGCGCACTTCGCGCTCGCCGCTGCCGAGCAGTTGATATTCGATGCGTGCGACTGCCGCGTCGATCGCGTCCGCCGCGACCGGGCGCTTGCGCAGCGCCAGTTGCATGCTCGCTACGATCTTGCGTCGATCGAATTCCGTGCGGCTGCCATCCTTCTTGACGACCGACGGCAACGCCAGCTCGACCCGCTCATACGTCGTGAAACGTTTGTCGCAGGCCGGGCAGCGGCGGCGCCGGCGAATCGTCGCGCCGTCTTCGGATACGCGCGAATCCACAACTTGCGTATCGGCGTGACGGCAGAAGGGGCAATGCATGGCGTCTTAACGGTAGACCGGGAAGCGCTGGGTCAGCTCAGCGACTTGTGCACGCACGCGCTCGATCGTGGCTGCGTCTTCCGGGTTGTCCAGCACGTCGGCGATCAGGTTACCCACCTGCTCCGCTTCCTTGACGCCGAAGCCGCGCGTGGTCATGGCAGGCGAGCCGAGACGCACGCCGCTCGTAACAAACGGTTTTTCGGGGTCGTTCGGAATCGCGTTCTTGTTGACGGTGATGTGCGCCGCGCCGAGTGCAGCTTCCGCTGCCTTGCCGGTGATCTTCTTCGCGCGCAGATCGACCAGCATCACGTGGCTTTCGGTGCGCCCCGAGACGATCCGCAGACCACGTTTGACCAGCGTTTCAGCCAGCACGCGCGCGTTCTCAACGACTTGTTGCTGATAGGCCTTGAACTCAGGGGACAGTGCTTCCTTGAACGCGACGGCCTTGCCGGCGATCACGTGCATCAGCGGACCACCTTGAATGCCCGGGAAAATTGCCGAGTTGATCTGCTTTTCGAACTCGGCCTTCATCAGGATCACACCGCCGCGCGGGCCGCGCAGGCTCTTGTGCGTGGTGGTGGTGACGAAATCGGCGTGCGGCACCGGGTTCGGGTAGACGCCCGCGGCGATCAGGCCGGCATAGTGCGCCATGTCGACCATGAAATACGCGCCAACCGACTTGGCGATCTTCGACAGGCGTTCGAAATCGATACGCAGCGCGAATGCGGAGGCGCCCGCCACGATCAGCTTCGGCTTATGTTCCTGAGCCAGCTTCTCGGCGGCTTCGTAGTCGATGTCTTCAGCTTCGTTCAAGCCGTAGCTCACCACGTTGAACCACTTGCCCGACATGTTGACCGGCGAACCGTGCGTCAGGTGACCGCCGTGCGCGAGGCTCATGCCCATGATCGTGTCGCCCGGCTTGAGCATGGCGAAGAACACGCCCTGGTTCGCCTGCGAGCCGGAGTTGGGCTGCACGTTGGCGGCTTCGGCGCCGAACAGTTGCTTGACGCGGTCGATCGCCAGCTGCTCGGCGATGTCGACGTATTCGCAGCCGCCGTAATAGCGCTTGCCCGGGTACCCTTCGGCGTACTTGTTGGTGAGTTGCGAGCCCTGCGCAGCCATCACGGCCGGGCTCGTGTAGTTTTCCGACGCGATCAGTTCGATGTGCTCTTCCTGACGGCGGTTTTCCTGCTGGATGACGCTCCAGAGTTCAGGATCGACGTTGGCGATGGTGCTTTGGGCTCTATCAAACATACGGATTCCGTTGAGTGTGTTCAGGTTGACCGGATCGTGCGCCGAATCTTGCGTAGAGGGTACGCAGCGCTGCTGGCGGCTCGGCCAGCCCTGACGTGGCGGATGGAGATTCGCCGCACACGCGAGGCAGGACAGCCACCGTCAGCGCAGATAAATGCGCGCGGATCACAGCTGCCCAGGCGAACGGCAAAACGGCACCCCGCGCTTCACGGTGGGTTGTTCCACCTTGAATCCGATTGTTTGAACCGGTTCTATCGCCAGTCACGCAGGGATGAGCGCGTTAGTTTATTGGAAGAGGATCGAATAGGCAACCGGCTTCCCGCCGCCCCGGCGGGTGCCCGCCAGGCCGGTTGTGGCGCCGCCGCAAGCCGTGCGCCAACGGCCGCTCAAAGCGGGCCCGGAACCCGCTCTGCGTGCCTCCCCCAGCCGTTTGTACGGCTGGTTCATCCTTGCCGCAGCGCCGCATTGGAAGTAGGCTTGGGGCCTTTCTCCTCTACCAGCCAGGAAACTGCAATGATCGTGTTCGTCACCGGAGCGTCCGCGGGATTCGGCGCCGCCATCGCCCGAGCTTTCGTCAAGGGCGGCCACCGTGTCGTCGCCACCGCGCGCCGCAAAGACCGCCTGCAGGCACTCGCCGACGAACTCGGCGACGCCCTTCTGCCGTACGAGCTCGACGTGCGCGATCGCGCCGCCGTCGAGGCGGTGCCGGCCTCCCTGCCCGCGGAGTTCGCGGCGCTCGACGTGCTCGTCAATAACGCCGGCCTCGCACTCGGCATCGAGCCGGCGCAAAAGGCGAGCCTCGACGAATGGAACACCATGATCGAGACCAACTGCACGGGGCTCGTGCAGGTCACGCACGCGCTTCTGCCCGGCATGGTGGAGCGCAACCGTGGCCACATTTTCAATCTGGGTTCGGCGGCGGGAAGCTGGCCGTACGCGGGCGGCAACGTTTATGGCGCCACCAAGGCGTTCGTGCATCAGTTCAGCCTGAATCTGCGAGCCGATCTGGCCGGCACGGCATTGCGCGTGACCAACATCGAACCGGGCCTGTGCGGCGGCACCGAGTTTTCGAACGTGCGTTTTCGTGGAAATGACGAAAAAGCGGCCAAAATGTACGAAAACGTACAACCGCTGACGCCCGAAGACATCGCCGACTCGATCTACTGGGTCGCCACCCGGCCTGCACACGTCAACGTCAACACGATCGAGCTGATGCCGGTGGCCCAGTCGTTCTCCGCCTTGTCGGTGCAGCGCGGCTGAAATCCCCGCTCAGGCCCGCCAGGCGGGGCGCACATCTTGATACAGACCTCGGAGTGTGCGTTCCGGTAAAATGCGCCGCATGAATATGTCGACCAGCCAGCCCGGCACGGAAATCGGCTTCACGTGGCCAATCCGCGTGTACTACGAAGATACCGACGCCGGCGGCATCGTGTTTTACGCGAACTACCTGAAATTTTTTGAGCGGGCGCGCACCGAATGGCTGCGCGCGTGCGGCGTCGACCAGAACCGGCTTGCCGACGAAGCGAACACGATCTTCATCGTCCGCAGTACTGCAATCGACTATCGGGCGCCGGCCCGGCTCGACGATGTCGTCAAGGTGGTAAGCCGAATCGAGCGTCTCGGCCGCGCCTCCGTCGACTTTGCGCAGGAAGCGTGGCGCGACGATACGCTGCTGGCGAGCGGCGCGATCCGGGTCGGCTGCGTCGAGCGTATGGCGCTGCGGCCGGCTGCGATTCCTGCACCGGTTCTTGCTGCTTTGCGGCGCGGGCCGAGCGTGAACGGTGGCGGTATGTCAACGGACAACGACTGAGCCCCGTTGTTACGGGGCCAGTGAACTCACATCGATCAAGCAACACAAAGCATGGTTCGGCTTGCAATATCGCCGATGCTTCCGTTTTGCTCACGGCAAGCTTCGAGTGACCTTGCAGCCGGACGCCCCCTTCCGGGACGTTAAAACGAACCTTTATGAACACTACACAAGATCTGTCGATCGTTTCTCTCGTACTTAATGCGAGCCTTCTGGCACAGGCCGTCATGGCCCTGCTGCTTCTGCTGTCGCTGCTGTCGTGGACTTTCATCTTCCGCAAGTGGTTTGCGATCCGCCGGGCCCGCGCGCAAACTGAACGCTTCGAACGCGACTTCTGGTCGGGCGGCGACCTGCAGGCGCTCTACCAGAGCGCAGCGAACAACCGCCACACGATCGGCGCGCTGGAACGGATTTTCGAATCCGGCATGCGAGAATTCCTGAAGGGCAAGGAAAAGCGCCTGAACGATTCGGGAGCGATTCTCGACGGCGCGCGCCGCGCCATGCGCGCCGCTTTCCAGCGCGAAATGGACGTGCTCGAGGCAAATCTGGCGTTTCTCGCGTCGGTTGGCTCGGTCAGCCCGTATATCGGTCTGTTCGGTACGGTGTGGGGGATCATGAATGCGTTCCGCGGCCTCGCCAACGTGCAGCAGGCTACGCTTGCGAACGTGGCGCCTGGCATCGCCGAAGCGCTGACTGCCACCGCGATCGGCCTGTTCGCCGCGATTCCGGCCGTGGTCGCCTACAACCGCTACGCGCACGACATCGACCGTCTGGCGATCCGCTTCGAGACCTTCATCGAAGAGTTCTCGAACATCCTGCAGCGTCAGGCACAGTAAGGAGTCCACGATGGCAGGCTCTTCCTCAAGCATGCGCGGCTCGCGTCAGCGCCGCGCCATGGCCGACATCAACGTTGTGCCGTACATCGACGTGATGCTCGTGTTGCTCGTGATCTTCATGGTGACCGCGCCGCTCGTCGCCCCGTCGATCGTCAATCTGCCGACCGTCGGCGGCGCCGCGCCCCAGCAGCAAACACCGCCCGTGATCGTGAATATTCGCGCGGACGGCAATATGAGCGTCAAATACAAGGACGACGCCGGCGCGCAGCAACAGGAAGACATGACGAAGGCCGATTTGCACGGCTTCATCGCCGATCGCGCGCAATCGCACCCCGACCAGCCGGTCGTGATCGCCGCCGACAAGACCGTGAAGTACGAAGTCGTGATGAATGTGATGTCCGATCTGAAGGCTCAGGGCGTCAAGCGCGTTGGATTGCTCGTCAAATCGCAATGATCCGCAAGAATTCCGAATACCCGCTCCAGCCACCGCGTGAACGCGGCACCGGGCGAGCCTTTGCGTTCGCGCTGGTGATGCATGCGCTGCTCGGATTCTTCCTGTACCACGGCATTCATTGGCAAAACAGCACGCCGGCCGGCGCGGAAGCCGAGTTGTGGACCGAGGTGCCCGACACGGCCATCCCTCGCCAGCCTCCTCCGCCGCCCGCGCCGGTAGCCCCAGCCCCGCCACTGCCGGACGAACAGGCCGACATCGCGCTGCAGGAAAAGAAACGCCAGCAGCAGGAAGCGGCCCGTCAGGCGCAACTGGCCGAACAGCAGCGCCTGCAGAAGCTGCAAGCCCAGCAGGAAGCCGAGGCAAAGCGCCAGCAGCAACTGGCGGCCGAGCAGGCCGCGCAGCTCGCCGCGCAAAAAGCAGCGGCAGCCAAACAGAAACAGTTGCAACAACAGCAACAGCAGGCCGAAAAACTGAAGCAGCAGCAATTGGCCGAACAGCAAAAACAGCAGCAGCTGGCCGAGCAGCAGAAGCAGGCCGAAGCGGAAGCGCAGAAGAAGGCTGAGGCGCAGAAAGCGGCGAAGGCCAAGGCGCAAGCCGATGCCGCAGCGCAAGCGAAGAAGCTGGACGCTGAACGTCGCGCGCGGCTCGCGCAGATGCAAGGTTTGGCGGGCGGCGAAGGCACGACCGGCAACGGGCTGGCGAAGAGCGGCACGGGTAGCGGCTCGGGTGGCACCGCGACTTCGCCGGGTTATGCGGATAAGGTGCGCCGCGTGGTGCGTCCGAACATCTCGTGGGGTGGCGAAACGGAAGGTCTGGAGACCGTCATCTCCGTACGCTGCTCGCCGACAGGCACGTTGCTGGACGCGCAGATCTCGCGCAGCAGCGGCAATGCGGCATGGGACGACGCGGCGCTTCGGGCGGTCCAGCGTTCCAATCCGATGCCTCAGGATATCGACGGGAAAACGCCGACCAGCTTCAAGATTACGTTGCGCCCGGCAGGTTGATAGCAGCAACTTGACAGTCAGTTGACAGCAGAGCCCACGCCCCGACGGGCGTGGCGCGCCTGGGAACGAATTAGTTGTTTTCAGGTCTCTCTGCTGTCGCGAATTGTTAGTAAAACCGTTTTTGGGGAAACCATTCAGCATGAGTTTGATGACCAAGCTAGGCCTGCGGACACTTGTAGCGTCGTGCCTGATCGCCGTCGGCGGCGCCGCCAATGCCCAGCTCAACGTCCTTGTGACGGGCGTCGGGTCCACCCAGTTTCCGATCGCAACGGCGAATTTCGCCAATGAAGCGAACTCGCCGCAGCAGGTCAGTACGATCGTGCGTCAGGATCTGCAACGCAGTGGAAAATTCACGAATATCGACGCGGGCAGCACGCCGGTCGCGGAATCCGATTCCGTCGACCTCGGCAGCTGGAAAGCCAAGGGCGCCAATGCGTTCGTCGCGGGCAGCGTGAACCGTTTGCCGAATGGCCAGTATGAAGTGCGTTTCAAACTGTACGACACCGTGAAGGGCGAAAGCCTTGGCGGCCTCGTGCTGGTGAGCCCGGAAAGCGGCTTGCGCATGAGCGCGCACAAAGTCGCGGACTATATCTACGCGAAGCTGATGGGCAGCCGTGGCGTGTTCGCCACGCGCCTGTCGTATGTCATCAAGACCGGTGGGCGTTATCAGTTGCAGATTTCCGATTCGGACGGCCAGGACGCGCATATCGCGTTGTCGAGCCCCGAGCCGATCATCTCGCCCGCATGGTCGCCTGACGGCACCAAGGTCGCTTACGTTTCGTTCGAAAAGAAAAAGCCCATTGTCTACATCCACGATCTGCCTACGGGCCGTCGCGTGATCGTATCGGACCAGAAGGGTAACAACAGTGCGCCGGCGTGGTCGCCGGATGGCCGCACGCTGGCTGTTGCGCTCTCGCGCACGGGCAACACGCAGATTTTCGCCGTCAATGCGGACGGCAGCGGCCTGCGGCGCCTGACGCAAGGCAGCTCGATCGACACTGAACCGTGCTTCTCTCCCGACGGCCAGTGGATCTACTTCACCAGCGACCGTGGCGGTCAGCCGCAGATCTACAAGATGTCGGCTCAAGGCGAGAGCGCCGGCGCCGCACAACGGGTAACGTTCACGGGCAGCTACAACACCAGCCCGCGCGTGAGCCCGGACGGCAAACAGCTCGCCTATATCTCGCGCGTCGGCGGCGGGTTCAAGCTTTATCTCCAGGACCTGCAAGGCAATACGGCCACGGGCCTGACGGACACCACACATGACGAATCGCCGAGCTTCGCGGCGAACGGTCAGTACATTCTTTACGCCACACAGGTGAACGGCCGTGGCGTGTTGGCCGCAGTATCGACCGACGGTCGCACTCGGCAGGTCCTGTCCGTTCAGGGTGGCAGCGTACGCGAGCCATCCTGGGGCCCGTTTATGCAGTAACGTTGATGCAATAACACAAGGAGAGTAACAAAATGATGTCTAAACTTCGTTTCGCATTTGCCGTATTGATGGTCGGTGCGCTGGCCGCATGTCACTCGGGCGTCAAGCTCGACGAAAACGCTAACAAGGGTGGTGCAGTTTCGACGCAACCGAATCCGACCGATGTCGCTCAGGTCAACGTCGACCCGCTGAACGATCCGAACAGCCCGCTCGCCAAGCGCAGCATCTACTTCGACTTCGACAGCTACTCGGTCAAGGACGACTACCAATCGCTGCTGCAACAACACGCGCAATACCTGAAGAGCCATCCGCAACGTCACGTCCTGATCCAGGGCAACACCGACGAACGCGGCACCAGCGAGTACAACCTGGCACTCGGCCAGAAGCGTGCTGAAGCTGTGCGCCGTTCGCTGTCGCTGATGGGCGTAGCAGACTCGCAAATGGAAGCCGTGAGCCTCGGCAAGGAAAAGCCGCAAGCGACCGGTCATGACGAATCGTCGTGGGCACAAAACCGCCGCGCCGACCTCGTGTACCAACAGTAAGTAACGGGTGATGAGCCGAATGACGCATCGTTTCTCCTGGCTGCGGTTTGCCGCAGCGGCCTGCGTCGCGGGCACGGCCTTCGCGGCTGTGCCCGCGCATGCGGGTATCTTCGACGACGATCAGGCCCGTCAGGCCATTCTCGATCTGCGTTCGAAGACCGATAGCCTGTCGAGCCAGCTGTCGGCCGCACAGCGCACGATTCTCGATCAGTCCAACCGTCTCGATCAGCTGAATCAGCAGGTCGCGACGTTGCGTGGGCAGAACGAGGATATGGGCAACCAGCTCGCCACGCTGCAAAAACAGCAGAAGGACTACTACACCGATCTGGACACGCGGCTGAAGAAATTCGAGCCGCAGCAACAGACGGTGGACGGCGTCCAGGGCGAGGTGCAGCCGGGTGAAACCGATTCGTTCAATGCGGCTTCACAGCAGTTCCGCAACGGCGACTTCAAGAATGCGGCGGCGTCGTTCCGCAGCTTCATCTCCAAGTATCCGAACAGCCCCTACCAGCCGACCGCGCAGTACTGGCTCGGCAACGCGCTGTATGCGCTGCGTGACTACAAGGGCTCGACGGCAACCTGGCAAGGTGTGGTGAAGAACTACCCGCAACATCCGCGTGCGCCGGAAGCGCTGCTCGCGATTGCGAACAATCAGCTCGAGCAAGGTCAGAAGGCTGCGGCCAAAAAGACGCTTGAGCAGATCGTCGCGCAGTACGGCGGCTCGGACGTCGCGCAGTCGGCTCAGAGCAAGCTGTCGCAGATCAAGTAGTCGCGTCGCGCAGGGTTAGTGCAGTTGATGTAACGCGCAGTGGCTGCGCAGTCTCCAAATCAAGGCCACGCGCGCCTCTCGCCGGAAAGCCCGGGGTAGCGATACCTCGGGCTTTTCATTATCTGAAGTGCGGATATCCAAACTAGCCACCATGGGTTGACAGCCCACGGGAGCTATCGCTATAATCTCGCTTCTCTTTTGGGTCGTTAGCTCAGCTGGTAGAGCAGCGGACTTTTAATCCGTTTGTCGTGGGTTCGATCCCCGCACGGCCTACCAACGAATGCAGTAAAATCAAGGGGTTACGAGAAATCGTAATCCCTTTTTTGTTGCCAAATCACCCTCCCCCCGACTTTTTCGCTAATTGGCAACGTTTTGGCAACGGCAAAACCAGTAAGCACCGGTAGCCACCAGCACGAGGTTTCGCTCCTGTTGCCAAACTCAAGACACGCATTGCCCTTGGCTACATCCCCATGCGTTGCCAAATCTCTGTTGCCAAATGCCCTCTGAGCGTTGCCAAATCCCCACTCAGGCATAAACGTAAGAGCGCCGTTTTGATGGGTTATCAATCGGATATCTTCCCTTCGATGAACCCTTCAGGCATCATCGTTGAGGTTGAAATTACCGCGATTGTGTTGCCTGTCCATGCATCCGTCTGAACTCATCTACAAGCTTCGCCAGCTACCTGGAGACACCCCCATTACAGCCGAGCAGTTGATTGCTGCAATGGAAAGTCTCAAGCCTTTTTTTGACAAGAGCGCGGTAGTTCAGGAAGCACCGACCAAGGACACTCAATTGGTCGATGAGAAAGAAGTTGCCAGAATCATGGGTCGCTCAGTCAAGACTTTGCAATGGTGGAGACAGATGGAAATGGGACCGCCATTCATCAAGCAAGAGAACAACGGCACAGTTCGCTACAACCTCAAAGACGTCCAGACATACATCGAGAAACACACGGTCGAAAATACCAAGCAGGGCAAGAAGGTCAAACGCTTCGCCTGCATGATCGACCCAATCATCGTCCATATTCCTGTCTTACTCTATGGTGAGGAGCAGGTTGAGTTCTTTTCAGCACTAAACCGCCCTAACCCACCTGACGGCTTTTTGTTGCGTGACAGTGTCTTCTACGATGAGGACGATGAGTTTATCCATGCCCTGCACCATCCAACTGAACTTCAGAGCCTGGATATACCTACAGATTTAGTTACTGGATTCAACGTGGCGCAATGGTTCAGAGACAGGACATGGGACGCTACCATCACCCCAGAACAGCTTCCCGAGCTTGCCAAGTCGTTTGACTGGCTCAAAGACCACGGCAATGATTTGAACGCCACTACGCTTCAGACAGACACCTTCGCTCTGGATATCGGCACGCAAGAACGCACCTACTGTCTGGCTGATGTTATTTCAGGTCTGGGGCACAAGGTTGACGGCACCGACGAGCTACAAAGCTACTACTCGTTTATCGGTCACACCCTTGATCTGGGAGTGCGTTTTAATCATGCCGACGGTCCTTGTCTGGACTACCTGAAAAGACGTGATTTACGAGACAGGCTCGCCCAGGATTTGCTCACTGACGACGACGAACCACAACAAAAAAACACACTATAACCATGGCACTGGAAACCGAAAGCCTCTTGCACAGCATCAGGCGAGCTTTCTGCAGCGATCCCGATTTGTTCGCCAGATTGCTTGAGTTCATCCCCGACGAAGAGCTTGCCTACTTCAGCGCGGCACAGTTCCTGGCACCCTTCATCCACCAGATAGATCCCGCCGAGTTATCTAACATCATCAAGTCTCTGAGCTTGCTCAAAGAGCGTGGTGTGGACATCAATAAGCCCGGTTCTGAGTGGATAGCAACGGATGACGATGAGCAGGAATTAACCTTCACTATGGCTCACGTTGTCGTGAATATGGGTAGTCCACCATCCACCTGTTGCCAGCCCGGAGCCGACCAGTTTTACTATCCATTCATTGATGCAATGGAAGCTATCGGGGCTGACTTCAATCTGGAAGATAATCAGGGACGCACCGCCTTGACTTATGCCGAGCAATGGGGTCCGGCAAACCTCTTTAATCGCTACATCAAGAGTCGCAACCTCTACAACAAACTGAGTAGCGACCTGAACATTGATGAAGACGACGAGCCACCGAAAAAGATTGGTATTTAAGATTTGAGACCAAGTTTAAGCAACACGGGGAAAGAAGATGGGCATCTTTGGCAGCAAACTCAAAAAACCTGAGCCTGGTTACATCAATGCAGTTGTAGATGGAGGCGAAACCACTCAGGCTGCACGCGACGCAATTATTGATTACTATCTGACCAAGAAAGAAGACTACGAGGAAGCATCCGTATACTTTGAGTCGCTATTCAACAAGGGTCAGCCCATCCTCCCTCTTTTCGTTGCTTCAGATAACTGGCTCACACTGGTTCAATCAATCCTGAAAAATGGCAGAGATGATGAAACGACTGGCGAGCACGTCAAGCTAGTTAATCGGTTAATGGATGGCTTGCCCAAAGATCAGCAAAACGCCTTCATGGTCTTCTATGTGGAGTTGCGAGACTTCACACTCAAACTCATCCGGCAAGTTTACGCGGAGCGCGGACAAACAACACCATCGGAGCTTGATGGTCTGGTTGTCTATGTGGCGAGCTTTAACAAGAAGGGACAGCAAACCGACGAACTGGACAGTCAGATCGAAGAGTTAAGACAGAAACTGGCGAGCAACAAAAACATGCCAGCACGAGTCAGAGAACAACTCACTGAGCTACTGAACAGTTTGCAGCAAGCCAAGGACAAGGCGAAGTCTCAGGTAAAGAGCGCTCCGAGCAAGGATGACACCGCGCAGGAATATCGCGAGTTCTTTCCGAGATTCAAATCCAGCTACAAGGTTCACGACGAGTTTGCCTCCAGTGCAAACGACATGATGGACTTTTTCAGGGATCTGGACAGCCATCTGATTGAATGCACGAGAACACAGCCGGCCAGCACCTTGGAGAGCCACTACAAGGACATGGTCTACAACAATCTCATCAGGGTTCATCTCTACTCTGCCCTTTTTGGTCAGCCCGGTTTAATGGAGACCACTCTGGCGTTTGCAGATAGAGAAGGCATGCCGTGGCTTAAGCGTTACATTGCACTAAGCGACCTCAAGCCTTTGCTTGCCTACACCTTTGATAAGGTAATCGCCCCTGCCGTATCAGGACAGAACGCGAAAAGTCTGATTGCCAGCTACGCCGAGAATGCTCCGTCATGGATTAATCCCGCGTTGAGCTATGAACAACTGAAGCATGCGAGCGATGAGCAGATTCGTGACCACTTCATGCAGTTTGTTCGCTTCTTGCATCTCGGACCAATTCAGGTTCTCACTCAGGCAGGATTCTTCGAAGCAATCATTGAAAATCCCGAGCAAGGCACATCCAGCGTTGGAGCCTACAAAAATACCTGGGTGAGCACGAACCTCAAGCATGCGATATCCAATCTGGGCATGATGAAGGATGTCGGGTATGTCTCACTGGATGAATACCCCAACCAGGGCCCTAATATCGCCTTGCTTTTCATGTTCTTTGGCTATCAGCTTAATCAGGATGTTCGCCGTGACGGTAGCGGAAACGTTATCGGCTCTACACAGAGATACGACGCCAGCGATATTCCTTCATTTGGCGAGCATGCAACCCAGGTGATGGCTTCTCAGTCTGGAAGCTACATTTTCGAAGGACTGTTTTGAGTCCGTAAATCTGGGTTATTGACCGATACATCAAAGCCTCTGGAGACAGGGGCTTTTTTCATTGGTGCATTGAAGATAGTTCAAGGATAACCAAACCCATCCCTTTGGGAAGTCAGGGGCGCACGAGGCGCGTCTTCCAGACCATCAAGCTTCGCCTTGTTCATTACCAACGATAACAAACCATGCTCTACACCAGGGTTGCCGTCAGGCATTGAAGGATAGCCCGTGGCTTGACCACGGAACCCACCTTCCCAACGGGATAAGCTTATCGAAGCCTAGCCATCGTCAACATGAGCACCATCCCCATCATATTCTCAATCAGATCAATGCTTTACTGTATATCGATGAACATGTTTAGCTTTGCATGAAGGGGTTTTTTTGACGTGGGCGAGTGTTCTTTATCTTGTTGATACGCCGTACCTATCGGGGTTGTCTTCTTTGATTGATACAAACTTCGATTGATGTTGCGTTTTGTTGTTGACCCTGTTTATAAGCTTCGATAAAGTACATACATCAACAGGCAAACAACACGAAGCTTGTTGAGACCACTCGGTAAGCTTCATCAACAACACGACTAACCAAGGAAACAGAACATCATGGCACCGAAGAATCCTATCAAAGACCTCCGTGCAGCAGCCGAAGCGGCACAAAAAGCTCTGGCGGATGCATTGGCCGCAGGCAAGAAAGACGCCGTAACCAACATCGAAACCATCATCAAAGACAATGAACTGACAGCGGTGGATCTGGTCGCCGTCATCACGAAGAAGGACGAAGCCATTGAACTGCTCAAGGCAGTTGTGAGCGCTCACCACATCCTGCCGGCCGACCTGGGCTTCAAAGCTACTGGTCGCGCCACGAGCGCTAGCACCGGTTCGGCTTCTGGCACGGCGCGCAACATGGGCAAGCCGCTGAAGTCCAAGACCGATGCAGCTACCGTTGGTGTCTGGCTTGCTCACCCGCCGAAGTTCCTGGAAGCTGAAGGTTGCTTCGAAACCTACAAGGCTGGCAAATCCGTTGATGACTGGCTTGTGAACCCGAGCGATGAAAAGGCGAAGGAGAACTTCCTTGCCAAGCTCCAGAAGCTCACGGGTCAAGCACCCTCCAAGACCCAATCCGCAGTGAAGGCCAAGGAAGCGGCAGCCGCCTAAGCTTCACGCGTATTGCCCTAAAGGCCCTCTACGGAGGGCTTTTTTGTACCCACGCACTTTTCATACTGGAGAACCATGGAACCCAGACTCAGAGCTTCACGCCCTAGCCACTTCATCATCAACGGCGAGAAGATTTTATTCGGCGGCCGAACCCTGGTAGCTGCCTACCAAGTCGTTCTCGACAACTTCAAGGCTGACAAATCGGTCAAGGAGTTCATCAACCCGGAATATTTGGAGGATTCGGCCAATTTGCTGGATATCATCCACCGTCTGGAGCTTGCGACCGGGCACAAGATTAAGCCCGAGCAACTGAAGGAATACGGCTACGACACCCGCGAAGAACTGGACAAAGCTGGCGAGAAATACGATGCACGTCTGGCAGCCGTCGCCAGGCCGATGGCAAGGAACCCAACCGAATAAGCTTCACCAGCATTCCACAGAAAGGCCCTCTACGGAGGGCTTTTTTGTACCCGCTCAATTTTCATACAGGAGAAACATGAGACTCGGAAAATTGGGGGCAACCGCCACACTGGTTGCACACTGCAAAGAGCATGAAATTGATCTCATGCCCTTCATTCATCGGTATGAGTCCAACGATTGGGGCGATTTGGGTGAAGAGGACAAGCATTCCAACAACATGGAGATGTTTGCTCTGGCAGGACACTGCCTTGGCAAATACACCTTGCCCACTGGAGAGAGCATTTACATAGAAACAACATGGAATAACGAAGAACGCCAGACCATCGTCTGTTTTACCGACGAGCGATAAACAACATCAGAGAAGAGAAAACAGAAAACCCCCAGGGGGAGATTTGAGAGAGACCTGGGGGATTCTGCAAGGGAAAGAGCAGAGGGAAAAATTAACAAAAACCTCTTTTAGCTCTGTCAATGTTAGGGAAATTGTCATTGACATTACTTAAGATAATGAATTATTTTCAGTTGTCAATAGTTCGAATAAAAAAAGCCACTAGGAGGAGTGGCTTTTTTTGTTTTCCCCTTGCAGTATCGTTTCGTCAATATTTTGGGGGCATGAAAACAGCTTAATAACAATAACAACTACGGAGACAGTCCACACTATAACGATTGATTCTTGATCGTCAACTACCACTCATCTGAAAACCCCGCCTTCCATCTACCCTGCTTTGCCCTTGAGCTTATCCAGGTTGTCATGGAGCATCTTCTTCCGGCTCTTGATTGTTCCTTCGTCAACCAACGCCAGCACCATGTCAATGATGTAGTCGCGTATCTCATTGCCATAGCCCACAAAGAGACTTTCCACGGGACCGGAGAGCATGCCCACCAGAATGAAGTCCGCATCTGATAGCGATTCGTGTTTTTCCTGGGCTATCTGCCACAGCGCAACAGAGGTCACAAAGTAGCTTCGCCATAGCTCAAGACTCTCTTCATCTCCAGCCGATACAGCTTGCTCAAACTTTACCGTCAGGACATTGGGCACGCCTTCTATCAGGATTTGCCTGGTGTCAGGTGCATCGCCTTCATCCAGACCGCACAAAGCCTGTCTGAACACACTGAGCATCTTTTCTGCCGACAACCCCCAACGCATATCCGACTTGAGGCTTTTCTTCAGGAATCGCTTTGCCAGGTCTTCATTGCCCAGAAGCATGCCTGTCAGTTCGACGCGTGCGACATCCTCACAGCCCTTCTGATCGTTTTCCAGCACCTTCCACAGGTCTAGCTCATAGGGCCCGCGCAAGTAGAACTCATCTGTATAGAGAAACGGTTGAGTGCCTTTGTACGGTCCAACAGACGGCCTCGCCTCAGCAATTCTGCCGGCCATCGTTTCCGTGAGCCCACGTCCACCCGAAAGATACAAGGCGAACTCTGCATATTTCGGGATTTGAGTTGCCTTACCTGATGCCAGATTCGGGTATTGCTCAACAACCTTCTCGGCCTCTTCAAGACTGAGTGGATGGTTCAGCTTTCTAACATCACAACCTAGTCGTTTAAAGACCTCGCGAACCCAAACAAGCACTTTCAATCGGGTTAAGTCATCAAGTTCAACACCGAACTTGCCACTTACATGAGGCTTCTTTTCCTTGTTTTCCATATCTGGCGCGGCTTTGCGGGCTTGTCAAGAGGTAAAACCAACTTTTTGATCTGGCGTACAACTTATACGCAAGATCTTAAACACAAGTAAAAATTAATCACAAGCGTATAGTCACACTTATTCAATCTGCGACAGGAAATAAACAACTCAACTTAATAAGGAACAAATCATGAAGAAGAACAAAACACTATATACATGGGCATGGAACTGCGAACAAAGCGGCTATACACATGTTAACACAGCCCAGAGCTTAAGAGAGATTGTTGACAATGTATTAAGCCTTCATGTCGAGGAAGACTACGACATTGAGGAAAGCGACGACACCTTGAAAATCAGGGTTGAAGATTGCGGAGAGTACATCGTCAAGAAACACCCTTATGCAGTTTCAGACTTTCTGGAAACCATCTTTCATGAATTGAAAGAAGGCGATCAGGTTGCTATCGAAAAAATCACAATTTAACAGGAGTTGAACATGAAGAATTTCGAAATTTATATCTGGGCATGGCATTGCGATGTAAGCGAGTGTGCCTATGTCAATGTCGCGAAGAGCCTCAAGCAAATTATCAAAGTCGTGATGAGCTTCTACCTTCCCAATGACACGCTCAAAGTCAAGAAAGATGGGGAGAACCTGATCATCAAGCTTGGCAACGAACTCCATGTCGTTGAGAACAACCCGCATGAGGTCAGTGAGTTCTTGCAGACCGAGTGCCACAAGCGACACCGCAACGACCACTTTGAAATCAAGTTTCTTTAATTAGCCAGGAGCCAACATGCAGACATACCAGAACATCCGATTTGACCAGCACATTTTCCACGGCCGCACGGCAGACGGCGAGCAGTACGACCATGAAGCGGACCCGGACCATGACTACAACTACTCGGCCAGCGATGATCAGTATTTTAGTTGGATTCGTGAGGAAGACATGGACAGCATCATCAACCAGTTAAAGCACGGCTGGAAGGTTGATAACGATTTTTCCTTCCGCCTCACTGAGCATGAGAGTGACATCAACTTGCTCAAAGTTGTTATCGAGCATGCGGGCTATGTTCTGGATGGCTATTCCGACTGGTTTTGCTTTGGGATTTGGCATCAAAAGTTTGACTTCCGCAATCATGAAGTCGCCAACCTCTTGCTTGAACTCTACTTTAAGTCAGGTGGAGACCTCCTTCATTTTTCTGGAGGTTGTGTTGAAGACAGTTTGACTTGGAATGAAGACGGCGAGATTCCCGAACTGACCGATTGGCTTGAGACTGAATATCGCAAGTTTATCGCCAAGTATGGCTTGTTCAAGTGGAAGGTATCAAGCAAGGACAACAACTTTGAAGCAGATGCTCCCGTAGCGGGCATGGTTGCCTTGATTCGAGATGCGCTGAAGACCCTCACTGGTCACGAAGCCATGGAGGTCTGGGAGGACAAGGACGGCTACCGCATCAACTTCCAGGATTGCGAGGAGTGGCCTAAAGCAACCGAGCGATGGGATTGGCACCGCTACACGGATGGCAAGAGTCTGGAAGACGTATGCGAGGTCTTTGATAACTTGCTGGACTATGCATACAGCGGCGATGAGAAGTTTTCGATTGAACGTATTTAAACGAGGAGCAACCATGAATGACTATGAACTGGTTTTCTACAACCATAAGACACACTCGACCGGATGGCTTTCGGTTGAAGCTGACTCACCCGAGGAGGTTCTTGAGCTTGAGGACCATCTTGAAGATGACGAGGTAGCCATCGGTGTTGAGTCTGAAGATGAAGCCTGGCGAATCGTGAAATACAAGAATGAAGTCAAATTGGTCCCTTGCGAGAAGTGGCAGGGGCAAGTCTGAGAGTTTGACCGTAGCACCTTTTATCAACCATCTTGGAGGAATAGTCCACCAGATACATTTGAAGGAGAAGAACCATGCCTAATTATTGCAATAACGATCTCATCATCACTGGAAATATCGAAGAACTGAAGCAATTTTCCTGTCGCCACCTTGTTTTCAACATTGAACAAGACGAAAGGCGAAACATCACTATGGATGAACTGGAAAGACTGGAAAATGGCGAGGGTATCTATGTCGATCTTGATTGCGAAACTGTTATTCCCACACCAGAAGAGTTGCAGATTGATGCAGACGGTCTCTATCTGAGGACCAAGGAAGAAGTGCAACAAATCGTGGATTCAAGAATAGCTCAATTTAAAGACCTTGATCTTTCGGAGGCTGACGAACAAACCAAGAAAATTGTTGAAAACGCACTGGATATTATGAAGACATGGGAGCAGCAGAAGACCAATATTGAAAAATATGGATATGCCAACTGGTATGACTTTCATTGTGAAGAATGGGGCAGTAAGTGGGGTGCCTTTGATGGTTGCATGGAATTACACCAGCAGAACGAGACACTTAGCCTGTTCTATGCCACGGCATGGAGTCCGATTACTGGAGTAGTCAAGAAGCTCATTGAGATGTATCCGCAACTTTCTTTTAAATACAACTACGAAGAGCCAGGTTGTGCCTTCCAGGGAGAGCTTAGTGGCAGTAACGGAGTAGTCACCCGTGACGAGTGTTGGGAATACAACCCATGTGAAGACGAAGAAGATGAAGAAGACGAGGACGAAGAGTCCACTGTCTGATTGAAGTAACCGTAGCACTTTTTATCAACCGTCATAGGGGAATCATCCACCAAAGACATTTAAACAAGGAGCAGTAACCATGAACACATACAAGATTTACCTAACCAACAAGTTCACAAGCCACGAGGCAGTTGAAATCGAGGCAGTGTCAGAACAACAGGCAATTCAGAAGCTGGACAGAGACGAGTTTGAATATCCAGAAGTTTTGAATTTTGAAGACCGGGAAATCCACCACATTGAAACGGTCGACGGCGACAAGCCCCAGACATTCAAGATCACTGTCGGCACGAGCATCCCTGCCCTCGCCACCGTCTATGTCAGTGGCCGCAATCAATGGGAAGCCGAGCAAGCGGCCCTTGAGCTTGTCTCTATTGGTGACTTTGACATCGAGCACAGCCTGAACGGTTGCCACCTGACGATTGCCGGTAGCGAGGTAATCCAATGAGAGCGCTCAAAGACGACGAATTCGAGCTTATCCAGGCTTGTGTTGGAGCCAACCTGATTATTCAGGAGATGAAGCGCGATGGCATTGCCAGCCTGGACATTGCCCAGAAGAAGACCCGAGACCTCTTGAGCCGTATGGACTCTGTCTTCAAACGAGTTTTTACCGAGGAAGCACGGGCTTTGGTCTCTGGGGTTCTCTCCCATGTTTTGACCAGGCACGAACTGAACACGATCAAGGATGTTGTCTATGAAGATGACTCAATCCGAGTCAAACATTAAATAGGAAGCTAAACATGAATAACGTAAAGAATTTAATTGAGCAGATGAACGAAAACCATCTCAACCAAATGAGCGGTTTCTGGCAAGTTGCCGTCGAGGATTATATGACAACTCTTGAACTCTATACCGACGATGTCGGCGTGATGGTTTTTCTTCACAATTCACCAGATGACGAATCGATGCAAATCAGCTTCGGTAAATTTGAACAGGAAGACAGACACAACATGTTTAAACACCTTGGGCTTGTGTCCGAAATGATGAAAGCCGATGTCATGGTTATGTGCTTTATGGGATGGCTAATCGACCTCGATCAGTGGCACAAGGACAGAAAGGAGTTTGGTTATCGCTGGATTGAAGAACACCCCGATCGCAAGGAAGTCGCCCAGGTTTCACTTTATACCAAGGATAAGCAACTTCAATTCACTGCCCCTGTTTTGCGCAACAAAAAAGGCAAGGCGAAGGTTGGGGATTGGAATCACTCAATCCTCGATTTGAGTCCAGAGAAACGCAGTCAATCGAATTTTGCAAATATCATCAACTACTAATTACTTGAACAAGGAGAATGAAGATGAATAACTACACCGTTACTTATGAAGTTACCAGCTATGTCGAAATCGAGATTGAGGCAGAAGATGAAGACGATGCTTACGAAGTCGCCAAGGAAACAAACCTTGATGACGAGCTTCCTGATTCTGATAGCTACGATGCACAGATCATCCGAATTGATGACGAAAACGGCAATACTGTTTACGAAGACTGATTAACAACATTTATCCATAACCAACACTGGAGAACGAACATGAACAATCAACGAGAAGTAATGGAACAACGGAAGAAGGACATCCTGGTAGCTATCGAGACCCTTCAGGCCGAGGGCATGCCTGTCACCATCAAGGAGGTAGCCAATCTCACGGGACTGCCCTATCACCTGATTCATGCTCAAAAGAGCTTGCATAGCCTGATGAACATCCGACCGGTTGCCAGCTACAAGCAAAAAAGGGAGCAGCCTAAACGCGACTTCACGGCAGCCGCCTCGATGCACGATCGCTATGTGACCGTCATCAAGGATCTGGTCATGGCAGGCAAGCCGATGAGCAAACAGGATGTCGCTGACGAAATTGGAGCCATGGGGATGGGTGTAGACCATCCTGCCATTGCACGGGCTATCAACAGCCTTCTGGCCGCTCGCGATTTGACGATGGATGGCAACGGGCTTTATCGCCTCGCCAAGGAGCCAGTAACCACCGCGGCAGAGGTGCGTTCAGTGCTGATGGATGAGACGGGGAAAGTCACGGTTCTGGAGCCTGGGCAATCGGCTCTTCAAATTGCCGAGAAGCTGATTCGTGCCGGCGCTCGCAAGATTATCCATCTCTTGCCTAGCGAGTTCTTTGAGCCGACCACCGCCGTTGTCAGTCACAAGTTCTGAGATGCCAACCTTAGATAAGCAAGCCCCATCCCCTTGGGAGGTAGTAGCGGACGAGCCGCCCCTTCCAGGGATTTAAGTTGCACCGAGAGATTTACCCAAAACCAAAAGGAGAAAGAACATGAATCAAGAAGCTAAAGAAACGAGTTACATGTGGGCATGGTATGACGGCGACGGTCTTTACCAGAATGAGGCAGACAGCCTTATCGACATCATGGCAGAGATCGTCGAATACCACGAAATAGATGTTGAACTTGATGAGCTAGATGGCGACACAATCAAAATCACCAGCACCGAAACTGGCGAGACTGAAATCATTGGCAACAACATCAACGAAGTCACCGATTGGCTTAACAATGTCAGAGACTTGGAAGAGCTTAAATGGAAGGATTTAGAAGACGAATTTTCAATCCACAAAATCTAACAACATGGAGAACAAACATGAAAACCACCAAATATCTTGTCGGAGTCGGCTACATCGTTGACGGAGCCCAATGTCATGTAGCGATTGAAGACTCTCTGGATGCAGTCTTCGAAAGTGCCTTCATAGATGCAAACATGGAAGGACACATTGAGATTACTGGCGATGAAATCCTGGTCAATTGCTGGACCGTGGACGAAGGCGAGCCGAGCAAGACATTCAACTACACCGTTCTCAATAATCTCAAGTCTATCGCGAGGTTTCTGGAGGATTTTTCCGAAGAGCACGCGGACGGCGATGAGCGGGATGCCTACTGGTTGTCGAGACTGGAGATTGAAGACAATCAACTTACCGTGACAAGACACTAACAGGAGAACAACATGACCAACAACACTGAACAACTAAGAAACAAGTATCTTCAGATGGCGCGTGAGAGCAAAAAAATCGGCAGTAAGTTACCCAAAGCTCTTGTCGATGACCTAGAGTTCTTTGAGCAGGTGATCAAGCTGGAGCCTACTCTTTACACCAGAGCATCTGACAGGATTAAGCGAAACTACGACATTGCATTGGCCGCGACCACCAAGCTTGACTTTATGGACATTGAACCGCCCCGGGAATCGTGGAGGCTGGTTGGTTTAAGTTGATGCCGGCACAGCGATGGTATTGCTGAATTGCCGGTAGTAGTTTGCCTCAGCTTCAGCGGGCGGGATATAGCCGAGAGGTTCCATCAGCCGATGATGGTTGAACCAGGCTACCCATTCCAGCGTCGCCAATTCGACAGACTCACGCGTTTTCCACGGCGCACGACGATGAATCATTTCTGCCTTGTACAGGCCGTTGATCGTTTCAGCCAGCGCGTTATCGTAGCTGTCGCCCCGGCTGCCAACCGACGGCTCGATGCCTGCTTCGGTCAGTCGTTCGCTGTAGCGAATGCTGACGTATTGCGAACCTCTATCGGAGTGATGGATCAGTGTGCCGTCATTGTCCGGCCGTCGAGCGTACAGCGCTTGTTCAAGTGCATCCAGAACGAAGTCCGTGGTCATCGACGAGCTGACGCGCCAGCCGACAATGCGCCGAGCGAACACGTCGATCACAAATGCGACATAGAGCCAGCCCTGCCACGTCGAGACGTACGTGAAATCCGACACCCAGAGCTGGTTCGGCCGGTCAGCCTTGAACTGACGGTTGACCCGGTCGAGCGGGCGTGGAGCCGATACGTCGGGAATAGTCGTGCGAACTCGCTTTCCACGCCTCACCCCGCGTAAACCCAGTTGCTTCATCAGCCGCTCGACGGTGCAACGTGCCACCGCAATACCCTCCCGGTTCAACTGCTTCCAGACCTTGTCCGCGCCGTAGACCTGCATGTTGGCCTGCCAGACTCGCTTGATTTCCGGACTCAGAAACTCATCGCGTTTCGCTCGGGCACAGCGCCGCGACGGATCGCGAAGCTGTGCGGCATGACGCCGATAGCCCGACGGGGCAATCCGCAAGACCTTGCAGATCGACTCGACCCCGAAGGTGTCGCGATGCTGATCTATAAAGGCCTTCAGGACTTCAGGCGGCGGTCGAGTTCCGCCTGGGCGAAAAATGCGCTCGCCAGCTTCAGGATCTCATTGGCACGGCGCAATTCCTTAACCTCACGCTCCAGTGCCTTGAGGCGCTCACGTTCCGGCGTGGTGACACCCTCACGCTCACCGCTATCAACTTCCTCTCGCTTGACCCATCCCAGCAGCGTCTGGCTCGTACAGCCGATCTTGGGGGCGATGGATTCGATCGCTGCCCACTGTGAGGGATACTCGCCCCGATGCTCTTGCACCATGCGCACAGCACGCTCGCGGACTTCAGCAGAAAATTTGTTCGACTTGTTCATAGCTCCATTTTCTCAAGAATTGGAGCCTCCACCAAATCCGGGGCGGTTCACTACAGGTCTGTCCTGATAACAAGCTTATCGCGGGACCAGCCAAGGCGTATATACGAGCGTACATTCACTGCGGGGAGCCGTCTGATCCGTCGAGCGACGACTCGGCCGATGGGTAGGAGTTCAGCTAGCACCGCGCGCTGGCCCCAAAGGTTAACTTCGTGAGCCGGCACAGATGAGTGAAATTGAGGGTAGCAGCCTGCGCCCCACTTTCGGCATGCGAGGCGCGACGGGTGTTCTGCTCAAGCGCTCGTGCTCCTTCCACGTCACGAACGCCCTGCAAATCAGTGAGGACATGCGTGCGCGTCCGGTCGACGACGTACGCGAGGGAGTTGCGAGATGGAACAAAACGTTCGCCCAATCGCCCCCACGGACGACCTTATTGAGCAGCATCGCAAAATGATGCTTGATGCGATCAGGAGATGTGATTCCTCTGTCGTGCGGCGACTACTGACGACCCCGTATGTTTTGCCCGATGATCCGAAGGCTCGGTATATTGAAGCCGCAATCGTCGCGAATTGCACGCATTCCACGCGACTCGATGTGCTCGAAGTACTGCTCGAGGCAGGCGCAGACCCTAATTTGGTGGACGGTCCCAACACCCCGCTGCTCTCTTGGATTGCGAACTCAGCCCGCCCAGACCCTTTCCCTGAAGTGAAGCTTTTGATCGATCACGGCCTAAACGTCCGTAGAACGTTCTCAAATGGGAATACATACTTTCACATGTTCAGTTGGCCTTCTGCCTTCAGGGGGGTGACCACATTCGCGGGAGTCGTGCCAATCTACGAGTTACTGATTGCCAGTGGTGTGGACCCCCAATCAATCAACCGTCGCTGGCAAACTTCGCTGGTGACCCACTCGATGATCTGGGGAAGCGTTGAGCAAGCGGCTTTTTTGTTGGATAAGGGTGTCAATCTAGATTTCACCGATGGCTGCAAAATGACGGCGATTGACTATACGCAGATGGTTCACACAAGTGGATTCAGTTATACGAAGTTGTCGGCGTACCCAGAATTCCGGCAGAAGAGTCCAGAAGCAGCGGCTAAGGCCGACGCTTTGTTTGCGTTTTTGAGATCCCGCGGCGCCGTGGAGCGAGCACTTCCCGACCATGTCATATTGCATTGCGTCGATATGCAATGACCGCGGCGTCGCCAACCCGCTGTTGGCGTTTAACTAAGTCTGAACGGGTGGCGGACGCCGGACTGAGCCGGATACCCTGCCGATCCTCCACACCTGTGTGCCTTGCCCACCGCGCCCCGCGTCGCTTGCGACGGGCGAGTTCAGAGTTAGACGAACAAAGTTCAGAGTTACGTAAATTGTCGAAATTCAAGCAACCTGACTGGCATGATCAGGTTTTGCAGATGGATATGTCGTTGCCGCCAGACTGTCCAGTGATGGGTTTTCCTGCCCCGGGAAGCCCGAACTTCGCCCACTGCTCGCCACATTAGCTCGCGCTTGCGCACTGGTAGTCAAGACCAAGAAGTTGTTTGGTGGGCCGCCCTTTTATTCCGGAACCTTGTCGAATCACCTACGTCTGAACCGCCGCAACGGTGAAATGTGCGCGGCAGTTAGCCGGCCGTGTATCGCTTGCGCGGGTGAGAGTCAGTAGTTCCACAGCTTCTCCGAGCCACGTTCGGCGCGGCCGGGCCTCGCGAATGCCTCCTTCTGGCGGATTGAGCCGCGGTTTGATGGTTGCCCTTGTCGGTGTGGTCGCCCTGTGGGGTATCTGTTTGGCGTTTGGCGTGACGGTTTCGCTGGTGAAGGCTTTTCCAGTTGTTGGTGTTCACAATTGCCGCTAGCCGCATTACAGGGATGCTAGCGGCCAAAACGTCGAATCGCTTGCTGTGTAAGGGAATGCGCTCGATCAGTGCGATTCGATGCCTGTTGCGACGGTACAACAATCATGCGGAAGTTTGTTCAGTAACTCTGCTAGCGCGGCAGAGGTACCTAGATATCAAATCGCATCCACCACGCGATCGAAAAGGCGCTTTTCGATGACCGAGCGCATGTTGTCAGCGGCCGCTTCAGCTTTCTATGGTTGCTTTCAAAAACGGTAACTTTAGCGCTTGAATGAAGGGTTATTCCGGTTATCACGCGTCGTAGTGTTCAGCGACAGCCCAGCTGTGCGGACACCCATTATGTGCAAATGAGGCGCTATAGCTGCAAGGCCAAGCGCTATGCGCTGACTGAATTCTCGGGCGTGTGCAACGTACGCTAGCATTATTAGTGATCATGCTAGCGCCGCTATGAACACGGCTAGCAGCAAATCTGAACTTCAACAAATGCGAACGTGATCGTCCCGGCGTCGGCGATCTGATCTGGTTGCCGGGCGTATTCTCGAAGAAAAGTAGGCACGGGTGACCGGCGTAGGGGATTACCTGGCGCCGGCGAGGGGATTCAGTCTGTGATTTCAGCCGGGGGCGCGTCGAGTTCCCACGCGGACAGACTCGGCCGGTGTGTGTAGAGCGGAAAGAGAAACCAGTCTGCCAGGTTGTCCGCGACCTGGCCGACGAACCAGGGATCGACCTCGAACGGTTGGTCCAGCCCGTCCGGTTCATCGGCGCAGAGGAATGCGCCGCGCAGCTCGTCCCCGGCCAGATACACAACTGCCCCTTCCGTCACGTCCGCCGTTGTTGAGGGCGGCTGGTCGCGTAGCAGCATGCGCAAGTCCGAAACTGTTTGCTTGAAGGTCCGTTCCATGTGATGTCTCGTAAGGGGCGCATTGACGAACGTATGGTTGCGCCACCCCGCTAGCAGCGCAATTAGGGCGCCCCCATATTCTGCCTCCGGGCGAGGCCAGCGGTCCGGCTTTCCGAGAAAAGCCGGCGTCACGCGGCAGGTGGCTGGGTTTCCATGAAGTTGACCGCTAACTTCCTCGTAACGGGCGCTGGGACAGTGGCGTTACGGGGTCAAGAAATCACCGGCCATGTCGATATTACGATCGTCGCCATACGTGCCCACCGCTCTCAAAACGCCTTGACTTCGTCATGGACAAGCCTAAAATGTACATATCATGTCCATGTACATAGAGGTGGAAGAATGGCAACTGCAACAGAGCGGATCGTTGTCCAGGTGACTGCGGTTCAAAAGCGGGCGATCGCGAGTACCGCGAAGCGTCTCGGGCTTAACGTGAGCGAGTTGATGCGCCAAGCGGCGCAGGGCTTCACACCGTCCGAGGACGAGCAGGACATGCATGCGCTGATTGCGCGGGTGAATGCGTCAACGAACGAAGCGAACGATGCGCTGGACGACGCGCTTGCGTTCGTCGCGGAGTCGAACAGGCGAATTGCGGTGTTGACGGAAGGTAAGCACTGATGGGCGTCACAGACAAGGTGTGGGATGCGCTCACGACCGTTATCAAGATGAATGACAAGGTGGTGTCGCTTGCCGGCACGGTCAAGGATCAGCAGGCGAAGATTGAGAGCTTGACGGAGCGGGTTATTCGCCTTGAAGCCACGTTGGAACTCATCATTCGCACAGGCGGCGACACAAAAAAGCTACCACGCTAACGGAAAAGCGGGTACACGAATTACATTTAATGGGATTTATAGTGGATCAAAAACAAGTGGAGGCTCTGACGACGAGCCCATCCGTTGCCACGGATAAGATTCATGGACCCCTGAATGCGCTTGCTCTTGTAAAACTGGTCGATGCATTTTATTCACCCGACGACCGCATGCTTTTACTAAAGGAGATTGACGATGCGTATGTTGCTTGCAACGTCGCCTATGAGGCGATGGCAGCCGGTACTCCAACTGCTCGCTCGTGGACGGATGAGCAGAAAAGCGAGCATCAACGGTTGCTGAACGCAAAGGTGGAGTGCGACCGCGTGGTTGATGAATTGAGAAAGGAGCATAAGCTGCTTTTCCGGCTTCGGGACGCAAGAGATACGTTATCAAAGAGCAAATACGAGTGAGAGCGGAGGCTTCTGCCGCGACGAGGTAAAGAAGTCCCGCGCGTAGGAAAAGGATATGAACCACACGGCAGAGATCAACAGAGGGCTCGAATTACTAGCGCTGTGCCAAACGCTTCAGTCTGAGAAGGATGGCGTAGAACGGCCGGCACCGTTTGCAATCGACAAGTCCAAGACGCTCGACCAGTTCGCGAAAGATATCAATGCTGCGAGCACGAACATGGTCTCGCTGCAAAAGCTGATTCCGCAGATGTTGCGCTTGGCCGAACTCGGACGCAAGCTCGAAGCAGACGGAAAAATCAGTGTTGGATACAGCGATGACTACTCGACGGCCGCTCTGAATTTTGTGCTGGCCGAGCACGGTCTCAACTGATCGGAAAAGACGCTAATGGAACCAGACCCGGCGTTACTCAATTGCGATGCTTGCGGAAGGTCTTTCCAGTTTGGTCCGCATAGATACGATGGCAAGGCTATCCCGACGTATGGGATTACCGTCTGTACACCTTGTTGGGACGCGAACTGGGACGGATGGGCGCCGCACCTCGAGAAGAAAGTGACAGCAAAACTTCTTGCAGAGGGCAAGCCGTTGCCGTCGCGGAACTCGAAGCAGCGGCTGCCACGCGAGTAACAAAACACGGGGAAGGTGGCTCGGGCCGCGCAACGACGAAGGCGAGAGAAAAATACGAAAAGGCCCGCTGCCATTCATCGTATGCCAACGATGCAGCGAACGGCAGCGGGTAGCAGGCAACAGGGGACTGCGCCGGCCGAAAGGCTCATGGTCCAACAGCAGCTAGCGAGCTTCAAATCAGATAATTCCGAAAACGGTGCCCACACAAAGTAAACATGAACGTGACTCACTCTTTGTTTGCGATGCTGGGTATCGCGATCGGGCTTGCGCTAGGACTGCTGTTGCTGCTTTCCCTCTTTCGCATTTCGGGTGCGTTTTCCGGCGCGTCGAAACGTGACGGAACGCCGAGCGATGAGGATGCCGGGCAGCAGCTTGCACAGGCAGTTATTCGACGCGCTCGCAGAATGCCTGGCCGCAACAACTGACGCCACGGAAAATGGGAAAAACACCATGCGAAATAAACTAGTAATCACTGCGGAAGCCACCACGCAGTTTGTGGTCGCCCTTGGGTTGACAGCGCTGATGTGGGTTGGACTCAGGTCAAACAGTCGGTCAGTCATATGGCTCACGCTCACCACAGGAAGTAGTTCAAGCAGGATAGTTGAGTGGGGTTGCTGGGTGCTGATCGCGCCGGTGATGCTCTGGCAGATTTGGCGTATTTCTGCGGTTATCGCCGCGTGGGTGTTTCGGCATGCAGCCAAACCGAATGCGACTGTCTAAGCCCACGGAAAAGCCATGCTGACGAAGAAGCGCAAGCCAACCGCAAAAATTGCGGCCGAAAGTCTCAGACGAACTGCTGTGCGTGCGGAACGGCTCGCGCGTGAGCTTCGGGAACTCGGCATCGAACGGCATGCATCGGCTGTTGACGCTGCTGCATGGACTATGACTGAAGCGGCTATAGCGCTTGACGAAAGCGTAGCCGCTTCAAGCTAGGAAAAGCACATGAAGCCTACCGGGAACAGCGTGCTCTGGACTGTCATCCACGGCCATACCGGCGAGACGCTTTTGACCAGCGCCGACGACGATGCATACGACCTCTGGCAAGACGATCATCCAGACTACCGCAAGGTGCTCGGCGTCAACCAGGTCAGCGCGGAGCTCCGTGAGCGTTACGCGCGCCGCGCAGCGCGCGAAGTGTTTGTAGTTAAAGAGTAACGCAGAAGGGAACCACGACGATGGATACGAAGACAATGAACGATGGTGAGGTAAGAAAAAGTAGCGGAGTCGCGGAGCTTGTCATCGGCGGCTTGGTGATGCTTGTGGCATCCGGGGTGTTCGTGTGCGCGTTTCAGTCGGCCGCGAATGACGGCCCCTATTCAGCTTCGGCGTGGCTGTTCGCCCTCACATTGAGCTTTGTTGGGGTGTTCCTCTGGTCCTGTGGAATGAGGAAGCAACGGCTCGTTGCCGAGGCCGAGCAAGAGAAGACGGACGCCGAGACGGTTGCGAAGCAAGCAATCGAACGCGCCCGCAAGAAATAGGACGAAAAAGCGCGCGCCGGAAACTCCGGCCTCTATACACTACAATCACATTTTCGGAAAATGCTTTGACGATTTTCAAAAACGTCTAATCGGCTCTACGGGAAGCGCTTTGGAGGCATGATGAATAGATCTGGTGATCTGTTTGATCAAGAGTTCGAAACCTGGACGCCCGTGCAGGCGAAATCATTTTTCCGCGCGGGAATGGTCGATGATTTCTTCGCGACCAAGCTTGGCGAAAGCGTTTGGGTTCTCACCCTGAAGGTCGTGGGCCGCGAAGGCCGACAGATGTTCGTTCAGATGCGAGCGGCACGTGAAACCGACAGGACGAAAGTGCGCCAATTCAAGACGCTCGATGCCGCGATTCGGGCTGCGGGAGAAATTGGCTTCGATGTCCGGTCAATAGGGATCGCTCGACTCGGGCATAAGTCGTTGCAACGCGGAGTGAAGGCGCTGGCCGGGACAGCGCGAGAGTTCAGGAAAATGCTCCCTGACGCAGATTAAGCGCACCCTAAATTACGGTTGCGACGGCCGTTATCCAACAGTACCTCCGCAAGGCAAGTCGTGCGGCCTTTGACGCGCTTCCCGCGGTCGGTTCAAGGCACCCAGCTCCAAATTTGAATCGGATCAGTTAATTGATGCCCGTCGCTTATGTCTCCAAGGAAATTGCGCGCACCCTCCGCGCTGGCCGGCTGCTAACAGATTGCCGTCTCTCGCGAGTTAGCAATGGCTGGCAGGTGACGCTGATTCTCATCGGCGGAGACGTGATGGTCCTTAGGTCTGCTGACACTGATGGGTCGGGCCCTGACGAAACCGTCTTTGCGACCTCTGATTCAGCGCTCTTTGCCCTCGCGGGTATCGGTTTTGACCTTTGCAGGAAAGGGCTGGGTTGCTGGCGCCCCGACCCGGTGATCGCCGAGAGAGAGCACGTTAGAATGCGAGCGATTTTCGCGTGGGGCATTCGACAATTGCGTCGTTATGCCGAATGCCTGGGAGTCGGCGTGGCGAGCAACGAAGGCGGCTCTGTCCCGTTCATCATAACGGCGATGACAACTTGCGAGGCTTGACAACGTCGCGATTTATGGAAGATTGGCGCGTTATCTCTACAACAAGGAACATGGGGCTTATGGACAAGAAGGACTTAAACCGTCGCGCGGCAATCGTAGCACTCGCCGATCCTGAGGGCGATCTGCCGGGCGAGTTTGACACTTTCGATCCGATCAGCAACAGGGATGATCTGGTTAGGCTGCTTATCTCGACCCAGATTTCTTTTACGCGTTGCGCTGCCGGGGTGACGGCAGAAGGCCCCTTCAACGAGGCGGTAACCGAGGCCGTGAATGGGAGCGAAGTCGACGCGGCCGCACTCGCAGCAGTCAAACTCGCCGCATCATGGGCCCCTTCGCCGCGGTGACATAAGATCGAGGCTCGCTGTCGTGGATCCGATTATCCGTGCCGCTGAGCGTGAGCTTTACCTGAAAATTCTAGTGGGAATGAATCAATGTTATCGAATGCCATACGGATTTGCGCCGTTTTTATTTTCGGGATAGCGGTCGCCGGCTGCCACAGCAAGTCTGACCCAACGAAAGAGAATTTCTCAGCCGCTGTACAGAATCATTTGGACGGGACTGACGCCGTGTGCGTTTTCACCGGGGCCGTTCCGTTCGATCTCCCTGATGTTCAAGACTTGCCACGGCGGCGGGCGGACCTTCTTGTAAAAGTCGGTCTTCTTGCAACGCAGCCGACGAGCTTGACGGTCGGAGTCCGGACCGTACCCGCCTTCCGCTACACATTGACGGATGAGGGCAAGAAGGCGTACAGGGCGCTGACCCCGGCTCCAGATTCGCGGCTGTGCGGCGGAAAGGCCAAATTGGTTGAAATCACTTGGTCTTCTTCGGTGGAAAAGGCTGACGTAGGCACCTCGGTGGACGTCAAATACGTCGGTAAGCTCACCGACCGTCCACATTGGGATGACGAGGCCATATTAAGGCCGCTTTTTCCCGAACTGCTCTCAACGACCAACGACCAGTTCAACAACGAGAACATCCTGACGGTGACCAAGGACGGTTGGGTAGTTACACGTTGAGGTCGAGGTGGTGAAGCGTTCACTTTGGTGGCTCGGCCACGTCGCGGCTGACCGGGCTAGCGCAGCAGATTGGCCAGGACGTTTCGATCTACTCTCTAGATGATTAAGTAGGACCTGGAAAAGCGGTTGCGGCCGCGCAGTCGGGAAAGTGGCGATATGAGAAGCAGGAGAACCATGGCGACCGCGAATTCAACGGTCTGCGATAGCTGCAGGGAAAGCCAACGGCGCTGGTGGACCGGTCTTGGCCGCGTACAGCCCCGAATTCGGTGAATCTACCGTCCGCCTTTAAGGCTTCATCTGGACAGCGCGACGCATGGCGGCGGTGATTCCTTGGCGTGTGCGCCAATATCCGTCCCAAGGGTCGGACGTCAGGCCTTTTTGCCGCGCGAGGGCACTCTCCATCGTCCATTCGTCGCCGCCGCGGATATCTCGCAATTCCTCCCAAGACACAGGCATCGAAACCGCGAGGCCGGGACGCGCGCGGACGGAGAATGGCGCGACAGTGCTCGCGCCGCGCCTGTTGCGCAGGTAGTCGATGAATATCTTGCGGACTCGGTTCTTCGGACCGAGCACTGCCGAGAAACGCTCCGGGACCACGCGTGCCATATGTTTTGCCACCGCCTGCGAGAACTGCTTGACCTCTCCCCACCCCTGTCGTCGCGTGAGTGGTACCACGACGTGAAAGCCCTTGCCTCCACTCGTCTTTGCAAACGAGCGAAGTCCAAGTTCGTCAAGCACGACCTTCAGCAAGGATGCGGCTTCGAGCATCGCGCTCCACGGCAATGCCGGGTCCGGATCGAGGTCGAAAATAACGCGGTCGGGGTGTTCGAGGTCGGGAGCAACCGCATTCCATGAATGCAGTTCGACCACGCTCATCTGCGCAAGCCCGACAAGTGCTTCTGCAGAGTTCGCGACCAGCAGCGGCGGATGGCCGGGATGAAGTTCTGTGGGCAACTCCGACACCCCGGGGATGCGCATCCTTTCCGCGTGTTTCTGGAAAAACTGTTCGCTGCCAACGCCCTCTGGCGCACGGACCAAGGTAAGCGGCCGGTCATGCAGCCAAGGCAATGCCCACTCAGCAATTTGGTCGTAGTAGCGAACGATTTCGATTTTGGACTGACCGGAGAGTTCGTCCATGACGCGCGCCGGGTTGCTGATGGAGATGCCGCGGAGGATCACGCTACCACGTGGCCCCGGACGCTCGCGCATGGACGTTTTGCGCTGTTCGTCGGAAGCTTCGCGCTGAGGCGTTGCGATCGCCTCCTCTGTCACGGTCGCGGCGGGCTTGTCTTCGCGGAACGCGTGGAACGTCGCGTGCCGAAGTTCACCTCCCGGCGTCCATTCCAGAAACGCGACCTCTGCGACTATCTCCGGCTTGAGCCAGATGAATTCCCGCCCGCGATCCGGCTTGGGGGAGTTGTAAAACGGCGATTGCGCGAGTGCCAGCGCCTCGGTCCGTTTTCTGAATGCTGTCGCCTGCCTGACCTTGAGATGTGGCTGAACAGTGCCGGCATAGCGCAGACTTCCATCCTTTTCGAAAACACCTAGTAAGAGCTGGTCGACTGCTGCACCGGCGCCACGTGGGCGCGAAAATCTGTCCACGACGAACTCCTGTCTACGGTTGCATTTGAGCTTGATCCAGTCCGCCGAACGGCCCGAGCGATACGGTGCGTCGGCACGCTTGCCGATAATGCCCTCTAGTTTCATCTTGCACGCGGATGCGACAACTGATGCCGGGTCCTGTGGGAAGTCTTCCGAAAATCGCAGAAGTGGATTGGCCGTTTGCGACATCAATTCTGCAAGGACCGCGCGGCGCGATCGCAACGGTTGTTCCCGGATGTCCGAGTCGTCCAGGTAAAGGAGGTCGAAGATAAAGAGCGTGATGTCGGCGGTGCTGCGCCGGTCGAATGCGTTTTGCAGCGCATTGAAATCCGGTTTGCCGGTGGCGTCAAGAACCACCGCCTCCCCATCCAGCCAGGCATTTCTTACAGAAAGCTCGGCCAGAGCGTCGCGCAATCGAGGCATACGGGCAGTCCAGTCGTGCCCGTTGCGCGTGAAGAGAGCGACATCGCCGTCCTTGATGCGGACCATGAGACGATAGCCGTCAAATTTTATTTCGTATGACCAGTTGCCGCCGGCCGGAGGGCGATTTGCAAGGGACGCGAGTTGCGGCTCGATGAGAGACGGCATTTCCCCCGGAACCTCGCGGACCGGAGGCCGGCGCGCCGGCGTTGATCTGTTCCAGCGGCCAGCCATCGCGCGAGCTAGTGGCCGCCGTGAGTCGGGGCTGTCGCCGCCCGCTTCCGAAGTTCAGGACGGACGCTGAACAGCGGCTCACTGATCCACCTGACAAAGTCATCATGCCAGTGGTCCCACTCGTAATCGCCGAGTTCAAACTCGTCGTCGATCTGTCCGGACCCATCCTCGGAAAGGAATGCGTACACCACCTTGCTGCCGTCCCAGAACGCGACGGCATAGTCCGTCAGATCCGCTGTGGTGCCGTATGGGACGTCGCGCAACATCGCGCCCAGTTGGGTCCTGAACTGGTCGACGGTAAGAGGTTTCATCATGTGCTCCGACGTGTAGTCTCGGACGATCGCTCCGCGTGGGCCGGATTCGCGCCATCGCCTGGCTGGTCGAATGGCTCAGGCACGTAGTCGTCAAGCCCCGCTCCGAACCACGGGACGGCGTGGCGCAGCTCCTCAACATAGGCGTTCCAGCCCGCGCGATTGCCTGAAAACAGATCATGTTGGACTAGGTGACCGATGACCTTCCGGTTGAGCTCGGGCTCGAGCAGCTGCGTCGGCCAGAGAAAGAAGGCGCTCGTTGCCGCTTTGACAAACTCGGCGGGTGTCATTTCAGAATCGACCTGCCGCAGTAACGGGAAGGTCGCCAGCGACTCTTCCTGCGCGGCCGCCTCGCCGACCGTGTGGTAATGCTCTCCACATTTCGTGACGCATGAGATTGACTCGAGGACGTCACCAAGGTGCACCAACAATGCCCTGCGCTGCCAGCGGTCGGCCGCTCCCGCGGATCCTAGGCGCTCGCCGTCGAACTCTTCATCCGGCGGTACGCGTTTTACGACGCAGCGGAAAAGGCGGGCGTAGATATCGGTATCCCTCTTGCCCAACTCTTCGAACACTTTTCGCTGTTCGGGCGCCATGCATTCATCCGCAGCGCTTCGCATGAGTTGTACCGTGTCAATTCCGTTAGGCCCGGCCATTCTGGTTCTCCACAGTCGATTGCACCATGTCGCGGCGCTTGGATGCGCCGGCGGTCGTCTGCCGCAGGCGAGTCTGGAGTTTGGGCGCGCCCCCCCCGCACGAGCATATCTCAGCAAATCTCACGCCTAGGGCCGCCTTGGGTCCGCTTCATGCGGCGGATCTGACATAGCGAAGGAGGCAATTATGAAGACGCGTATCTTTACGTATCTCGCCTGCTCATGCGGGCACCGGGGAGCAATCGTAGAGAGTTCCGAGGAGCGGGCATCGCCCGACGGCTGGTATCAGGCGTGGCCGCGAGGTTTGAAACACAACGGCACGTATGACGGGATGGACGAGCTTTTTGCAGAAACAAAACCTGGGTGCCCTGTTTGCGGTAGAAGTCTCGGGCCGGAAAATATCATCGGTCGCAATGAAGCGAGCGGTGCTGCCGAGGTGCTGCGCCTGGCGGTCAGCCAACAGGTTCCCGGTGGTCCTGTCGGCCTGTAGCTGAATGGCCACCGGCGCGGCAGCTCGCGGCCTGCTTCCGAGTCGAGTCGCTGGGCGGACCGGGTCGCCCTCAAGGCCGGAATGCCGCCTGCTGCCTGACCGTCTCCAATTAGTTCGAGAGGAAAGGCTATGGCAGGCGACAATTCATATGAGCCGAGCGAGATCGTGAAGTCTCGCGCATCTACTCTGTCGTGCACGACGATGGGAAAGGTACGTTCGAAGTTACCTGCGTCGAGGGGCAGCACTTCCCCCCGACGCGAAGCGGAAAAGGCGCGCATTTCGAACTGAAGTACGCGGCGACGCATTCGCACAAGCACGGCGAATTTAAGGGCTCAGAAGCAAGAGGCTCACAGTCTTGACTCATACGCCGCGGCCTTGCAGGGACCCGGCGGCGACAGCGAGCTTCGATCCGGCTCCGTCTCCGCGACCCGACTCGGGTGCTTCAGCAACTGGAGGAGATGAGATGGGGCGATCGAGACCCGGTCCGCCACACCACCCGGCGAAGCCGCGCCCGGCTTGAGCCGACCCTACGCTCATAGAACTTCACCCTTTGCAGCCAGTCAGCGCCCTTGACATCGGGCAGCGATGCGTATGATAGGCCCCAGACCTCACCTTCGAACCCCGCACGCACGTGAAATGACTGTCGCACCCTACTCTGCCTCGACCGGAACAGCCCACCACCCCTTGGCGGCTGGCCTTGGGCGAAGCGTGAGCTTCGTTTATGATTGGGGAGGCGCATTTCAGTATATACATTTATGGATGCAGAACTTTGGCGGTCTGACCCGGAAACGGCTTATGGCGAATGGCAACGCGGCGAGGCCACTGGCGCGGATCGTCGCACGTTCGCTGAGCGCTCAATCGTCCAGCACCGTTCGATGTTCGCCCGCTTCTACCGGTACCTCACAAGTCACGGCGTCACGCTGATGGAGTTCGGCACTGACCACATCGAGGGCTTCTTTGTCGATCTGGATCGCGACTGCGCGCCGGGCACGTCGACGCGTCTGCGACACCTGAAACTGATGGACCGGCTGTCGCGCCACCTGACATCACTCGGCCTGCGCACCGATAACCCCGCCGCCGCCCTGCTGCCGCGCGAGCACTGGCCAGAGGACGAGCCGATCCCGGTGTTCCTGTCGTCCGACGATGATTTGCGGCTACAGCATCTTTGCGGCATCACCGACTTCGAGTCGTTCAAGGACATGCGCAACCGCGCGATCGTTGCGCTGCTGCTCGGCAGCGGCATCAGCGCAGCCGAGCTAGTCGCGCTCACAGCCGACGACCTCGACGTGGGCGCGCGAGCCAGCCTGTTCGTCCGGAAACGCGGGCCACGCATCGCGCGCCGCGTCCCCATCGACCCGTTCGCCGTTGACCTTCTACGCGCGTACGCGAAGGCGCGCGCCGGGCTTCCGGCAAGCGATGGGCTACTGTTCATGGCGACTGCTGGCGGGAAGCCGATGAAGCCTGCCACCCTTGGACAGTGCGTGCGTGGCGCGCTGCACGCTATTGAGGCGGCGGCCGCCGACGAGAGCCCACGGCTACTGCGCAACACCTATGGACGGCGACACCTGCTGGAGGGCAAAACCAACGAACAGGTGAGCAACCTGCTGGGACTGTCGAGTCACCGAACCGCCACAAGGTTACGCGAAACGATCGCTGCGTCCGGCAAGCCTGACGTCCAGCAGGCGCAAGACAGCACGCACGCGGCCTGACTGCTCGCCCGATCACTCGCGGCGCTGCCTTGACTTTGCGCAGCGCCGCGTAACCTGGTAAGTGAACCGTACACGGGGTACGGCTACACTTGCGAGGCAACAGCCATGATCTACAGAAGCCCGTTCAGGGACATCATCTATCCGGCAGGGACCCGCGAACCGCGCGTCACACGCTATCGCATCGTGCTTGCGAAGAACGCCAGACTGGTCCGCGCGATCGTTCACCTGATGGTGGAAGAACCCGAGCAGCCGCAGCCGACCGACAGCACCGCGCTCGACGTCATCCTGAACCGGATCATCGAGGCGGAACTTGCCGGTGTGCGCCACGACTGCATCCGGCTGGTCGTCCAAGCGGCCGGGCAGATGACCGACTATCCGATCGTCTACAACGCACTGGACGTCGTGCGTCCCGGCAATGTCACGAAGCGGTTGGCGACGACGACCGATCAACCCATCCATATCCGTTCGCTCGATGTCGTCGGCGGATCGGTTGCCTTCTACGTCGATCGCGAGGGCGGCAAACCAGTCAGCGCCGGTGTCGCGGCGATGCTCGGATGAGTGCACCGCGCCCCCGCTATGCCGTTGGCCAGTGGGAATCCCTGTGGGCGAGTCATCCCTATATGTCCCACCGGATACTCATCGACCTCCCGTCCCGTAAAGTTATCGCCGGGGAGCACCGTTATTACAAGGAATGGCACAGCATGAGCCTGCGCGACCTTGAGTACATGCAACAGATACTGGACGAGACCTATCACGACATCTTTGACGAGCCGCAGGAGTACGACTTCGCGCTGATTGATGAGCCGCCGTATTGGGCCACGCAGCCGTGGCCGTGGCCGAGGGTTGCGGTGCTGACCGATGACAATGACCAAGACGATCAGGCGGGCGTTGATGACGTGTAATTACGTTGGCGCCGGCGGGACGAAAGCCTTCAACGAGGACATGAATTGACAAACAACGTTACCTCACTGCAATTTACTGTGACCCGGGACGATCTGTTCACCTTCGCCCACGGTGAGATTTTCGGCACCATGTATCCGTCCCGCGACAAGATCGGGCTGGACGAATGGGTCTGGCGGCTCTCAAAGACCGTCATCAACCGTGTGCGCGATGACGCCAGCGAACTGCTGGAGGTAAAGGCCGAGACGGTGGTTATCAGCGAGGGCTACGCCAGCACGGCCGCTGAGGCGGCGTACGACATGCGCGCCTGTCTGCATCGGCAGGTTGAGAAAGCTGGCCAGAGCGCGTAGCAGGTGCTGGCAGGCCTCGTAGCTGTGAGCCGCTCCGCGCCATGGCGCACCGATGCGGACCGATGAGTCCAAGCCGTAGTCCGTAACAGCACGGGCGTTTGTACCCAGTTCCCCAGCGATTCGAGTTTTTCAACAGGGACGCGGTGGCGCATATCGTCCCGTGGCCCCGTCGACAATCCTCGGATATACTGTATGCCTATACAGTGTTTTCAGGGGTGGGCGATGAGCGCAGTTCTGCTGCCCGAAGCGATTCACCAGGATTTGTGGCGCGGCAACCAGCTTGCTCGCGCGCGATCGCGGGTGGTCGAATGTGGCGACACAGGTCTCGCCCGCGAGCTGCCGGGCGGTGGATGGCCACGCGGCGCGCTGACCGATCTGCTCGTGCAGCAGACAGGATGTGGCGAACTGCGGCTGCTTCGCCCGGCATTGGCACAGCTGGCATCGAAGCCCGTCGTCATGCTTCAGCCGCCCCACAACTTGCAGCCAACCGCTTTCGCCTGGTGGGGGCTGGATCCGGCGAACCTCATGACGGTCAAAGCGCCCCGCACGGCTGACGCGCTGTGGGCTGCCGAACAGATTCTGCGCGCCGGCACATGCGGCGCACTGCTTTTCTGGCAGAACCATGTGCGGCCCGAATCGTTGCGCCGCCTGCACCTTGCCGCGCAGGCATCCGAGTCGCTGTTCTTCATGCTGCGGCCACTGGCGACGACACGCGATGCGTCACCCGCACCCCTGCGGATTGCTATCCGCGCCGCGACGGACGGCGTCGATATCCAGTTCTTGAAACGCCGCGGCCCCGCGCGAGACGAACCGCTGTTCGTCGCGTTGACGCCCTCTCCGATTCTGAATGTAAAACGCAATGCAATTGTGGATCGGCGTCCATCTGCCGTTGTTGTGCCTCGAAGTGTTCCGGCCGAAGTGGTCGCGTGATGGGCACAGTACAACCGAAGGCCTTGCCGTGCTCGAAAAGGAGCGCGTCATCGCCTCGGATGCGGCTGCGCGCGCCGCTGGTGTATGCATCGGCATGCGTCGTGGCGGCGTACTTACGCTCGCCCCAACTACCCTCATGCGCGACCGTGACGGCGCAGCCGAAGTCAACGCCGTGCGGGAGGTCGCGACCGGCCTGCTGAACCTGTCACCGCAGGTGGTTATCGCGGAGGAAAGCACGGTGCTGGTTGATGTGTCCGCTAGCCTTCGACTCTTTGGCGGCATCCGGTCGCTAAGGCGCATCGCGCGCCGCGTCGCCGACGCCATCGGCGTGAGCGCCACTATCAGTGTGGCACCAACGGGGCAGGCGGCATGGCTGCTCGCACGCTATCGCGGCGGCGCCCACCTTTCCCATGACTCCCTTGGGCGCGGCCTTGCGAGGCTTCCCGTCAATCTGCCACCGCCCGCGCGTCGCCATCTTGACTGGCTGACGGGCATTGGATGCGAGACAGTCGGACAACTCATGCGCCTGCCCCGCGCGGGACTCAAGAAGCGCTGCGGAACAGCCTTACTCGATCTGCTTGACCGCGCCAGTGGCGATGCCCCCGAAGTGTATGAATGGTTTGAGACGCCGCCAACCTTCCAGGCGCGCGTGGAACTGCCGGATCGCATCGAGCACGCCGAAGCCTGTCTTTTTGCCGCGCGCCGACTCGTTGTGCAGTTGACCGGCTGGCTGTCACAGAAACAGCTTGCCGTGACGCGCATCGTCCTGCGACTCGAGCACGAGCGCGGTCGGGATGCGATCGCGCCGACAACGATTGAAGTGTCACTTGCCGAGCCAACATGGCGCGAGGATCACCTTGTACGCCTGCTGAAAGAACGGCTCACCCGTGTTGAACTGGCCGCCGCCGTCATCGCGCTGCAACTCGCTGTGCAGGAGGTCAGGGAGGCTGAGGCGGCATCGGACTCGCTCTTTCCCGAACCGGGCGGTACGGCCTCCGACCACGCGCGGCTGCTCGAACTGCTGGTCGCGCGCCTTGGGCCCGAAAACGTGCTGCGTCCCGCGCCGGTTGCGGACCATCGGCCCGAGGTCGCCGCGCGCTGGGTGTCGGTGACGGACAAGACGAAGTACGTCGCGCCGGCGACGGACACGCCGCGCCCGACATGGCTGCTCGAAGCTCCGATCAAGCTGCTCATGCGTAGCGAAAGGCCCTTCTATGGCACGCCGCTGCGCACTGTCTCTTCAGGCGAGCGCGTCGAGGCAGGCTGGTTTCAGGGCGA